>OIYG01000395.1_pt1 | contig 43886 bp, 73 predicted proteins | sample 1587861 | NCBI WGS metagenome assembly OIYG01 (sample SAMN03283272) | human gut metagenome | biome: human-associated habitat; material: feces | host: Homo sapiens | place: Peru | collected 2012
CACTTGTAACGTCAAATGGTATAAATCGTATGCTCAACAAGATTTCAAGGCTTTCTGAGGGCGATAACGACCTTGCTGTTAGGATATTACAGCAGTCCATAGACCATTGCTGGACAGACATATATGAATTGAAATCTGAGCCACCAAAACAGGTATATAAGAATAAGCAGGAAGAGCAGCTTGGAGATCTGCTTGGAGATAAATGATGATGATTTTGGAAAGGGATAATGGGTATATGGACGGATGTTTTTCGTATCCGGTAAGTACCTACATGCAGCATGGGAAGCATTGTTATGTATACCGGTGCAGCAGATGCAATAAAGAAGTATCCGGTTACCGGAAAATGAGAGTTAAAGGCAAGGTGTTATGTTATTCTTGCGAAAGGGAAATTGCAAGAGATAAGTACAACGCAAGAAAAGTAGAAGAGTGCTTAATGAAAATTATGGAGGAATGATATATGGGAAGATTTAAAGTCTATGCGAATTATGTTTTTCAAAAGGAGCTGGGAACATATGAAGCGGATTCAGAAGATGAAGCTATAGAAATGGCTTTAGATGAAGCAGAATCAGATATATGTTTATGCGGGCAGTGCTAACAGGAATTTGTTGACGGAGGAGTATTGGACGAAGAATCATGTTCTGCATATGTTTTTATTTAATTTAAAGATTGCGAGGGACAATGCAATGGTTTGGAAAAAGAATAAAGCAAAAATTGACACAGATTGTTGTAAATGGAAACGTAAAGCTAATTATTTTGTTACGAAATGCAATAATGAAACAGATGTAATGTATGGAATGAAAGAAAATTACAAGTTTTGTCCATACTGTGGGAAAAAGATTAAGGTAGTAGGTTGAATTAAAGAAGGAGCAAGACATGTGGCAGAATGATGAACGAGATATTTTATAAGAAGTCATAAGGAGTGAATTAAAATGTATAGAGTGGAATGGTTGGACGAAGAAGGGGAAATAAGAATAAAAAGAGGTTTTGAAACAAGCGAAGCCGCACATGCTTGGATTGTTGCACGTAATTTTCACAAACACGCATATCCAATGGTATTCTGTGATTAAGAATAATGAAAAGATGTTTTATAAGAGAAATTAAAGTTTAGGAAGGAAATGCAATGGGAAGATTAACGGAGCGATCAAAAAATACTAGCATGGTATGGTTTAAAGACAACGAAAATAGCAATATGCTTCTTGAACCATGCGAAATGTCATCACATCACAGCCGTATGGCGATTGCAAAACTTGCTGCCTATGAAGATGCCGAGGAACAAGGATTGCTCATACGGTTGCCGTGTAAGGTGGGAGATACCATTTATAAGGTTGATAGAGTAAGTAATAAAATAAAGCAACATAAGGTAGTAAAATTTGAAGTTGGTCGAGCAGTTGACCAAGTAGATTTTGAAAATTTTGATTATTGTTTTTTACATCATTTTGGTAAAACAGTATTTCTCACAAAATCCGAAGCCGAAGCCAAGTTGAAAGAAATGATCTAAGCAGAAAGTGAGGGATGAGAATGGACGAAGAAACAAGAGCAGAAATTCAGGCGGCGCTTACTTTTCTGAAATCTACGCTGATTAGAAATGCTGTGAGTATGGCTGTAAGTAGCGAAAACGGTGGGGTGCTTTATTTTTTCGACACAGAAAAGTATTTGGAAAATAAGAAGATGGACGGATTTAATGTAAGTATTGGAGAGTTGGTGAGGTGATGGGTATGCAGGAAAGATATTTATACCGTGGGAAAACAATCAATGGGAAGTGGGTACAAGGACTTTTGGCAACTAAAGAGAATAAGTGGTACATCAGCAACAAAGCGGGTGCACCGTTTGCTTATGAAATTCGACCGGAAAGTATTTGCCAGTGCACCGCAATGCCTGATAAGAACAAAAAGCTGGTGTTTGAACATGATATAGTATGGGATTCTGACGAAAGAACTTTTTACGAGATTATCTGGAATCAAGAGGATATGTGTTGGAATGTTGAAAATGCAAACGGTTACAAATTTGAGTTTGAAGAATGCTATGGAAGCACAATTGAAGTTAATGGTAACAGCTTTGACAATCCGGAACTGTTGGAGGTGTATGATGAAAGGTAACACATATCAGAAAATGGCAATGAGGACAAACGACAGGAAAGGAACAGAAAGGATTGAAAAGCATATGCTTCCGTACTCATTGGAAGTAAATGATTTTGGAGGTGTGCTCAATGCCTGCCTTGGATTGTCCGGAGAAGTTGGAGAACTGAACGACATGATCAAAAAATGGATATTCCATGAGAAAGAAATGGACGAGGAACACCTGAAAAAGGAACTTGGAGATGTGATGTGGTACGTGGCTATGTTCTGTGAATCAATGGGTTGGGATTTAGATGAAATCTTGCAGATGAACATTGATAAGCTGATTGCCCGTTATCCTGAAGGTTTTGATGTTTTCAGAGCAAATAACAGAAAGGTTGGTGATGTTTGATGAACAAAGTGAAGGAAGGATCAGTTATTCAGGTAAACGAAAAAATACCGGAATGGTTTGGATGCCTTTTGATTGTAAAAGAGGTGAAAACGTGTGGTGTTTTAGCCGGGATGAAAATTCCGTTTCATGGAGATACCTGCATAAGATTAAATAATGATCAGTTTGATTATATTGGTAAAGCCACTATTATTCCGTGTGTTGAAAGGTAAATCATAATGACAGAAAAAGAAATCAGGCAAATATTGGCAATCATAACCGTGTCATATCCAAATTATCGAATGGCTGATGTTAATATGACTGTTAAGGTTTGGCAAACAATGCTTTCCGGTTATTCATATCAGATAGCAGAAAAAGCCTTATATTCTTACATAGCCTCTGATGAGAGTGGATTTGCACCTACAATAGGACAGATTATCAGTAAGATAAATCTTCTTTCAACACCGCAGGAACTGAACGAAATGGAAGCATGGTCTATGGTGAGTAAAGCAATATGCAACAGCGGGTATAATTTCACCGAGGAATATGCAAGACTTCCGCCTATTATTCAGAAATGCGTTGGATCAGCGGAGCAACTTCATTCGTGGGCAATTGACTATCATTACAACGAGAACGTTGTGAGCAGCAATTTCATGAATTGCTACCGGAACGAGATGAAAAAGAAAGCAGAAATCAACAAGATGCCAAAAGAAGCAAAGGAAATGGTAGAAGCAAACGGCAGCGTAAATTACATTGAAGATAAAAGTGATAGTGCAGATTAAAACCAATTTATAAAAAATATATCGTCTGTCAAGTATTAACATTAAGCAGAACAGTGTATGATATATACGGGAGGGATAAACATGTTTTTATTCAAAAGATCTAATAAGAAAGATAAAATTCCTGTATTTGCTGTTGGTGATAGCTATGATTCAACAATTAAAGAATTAGACCGGATTGAAGATCTTATAATGGAAAAGCGTGAGGAAATATTAAAAAGTATTGTTCCAGAACCTATTTTAGCAGATTTTGAGCCTGTAAACACAAAAGAACAGAACGCATATAGCGCAGGATACGCTGATGGGTGGAATGACTTCAGAAAACAAATTTTGGATAATTAGGGAGAAAATGGCTTATGAAGTTTTCAAAACTTACTAAGCCTGAACTTGACAATATCATCAGTAATGCCAATTTTACTGATGATGAAAAAACTGTTTTTCTATTTCTATCCAATGGAAAAACGATAAAAGAAATTGCTCAAAAGATGAGCGTGTGCAGCAGGACAGTTAACAGAATCATTGTTCGTGTGAATGAAAAGGTTCACAAATTGGAGGTATTGAATTGATAAAGGTAACGCAAAATGGTAGAGAGGTTCGCATAGAGGATATTGTTCTTCCAAAAGATATACTACTCATAATCGCAACTATGTTCGATTGACAGTTATATTAATAATGGTTAGAATGTGTCGTATGTATGATAAATACGGCACATTCTTTTTATAAGAAAGGAGAAAATTACATGGAATGTGTCGCATATATTCGTGTGTCTACAGAAAAACAGGCAGAGGAAGGATATGGTATTGACAGTCAGAAAAGGGATATTATAGCCTATTGCAGGAAAAATGAACTAATCATAACGGACTGGTATATAGATGATGGGTATACGGGTGCGAATATGGACAGACCGGAGCTTAACCGTCTTATTAATGATTGTTCCAAGAAACGTGTTCATTTTATCGTTGCATTCAAACTTGATCGTCTTTCAAGAAGCATGGTTGATGGAATTTACATTATAGAAAGAATTTTTCAGCCAAACGGAATTGTTTTTAAATGTGTTCACGACAGCATAAGCTATGACAGTCCAATGGAGCAGGCATATACTCAGATGATGGCTGTTTTTGCACAACTTGACAAAAATACTATGCTTCTACGTATGCGTGGCGGTATGATTGAGCGTGTAAAAAAAGGATATTGGATGGGCGGTGGCAATACACCATATTGTTATAATTATGACAAGGAAAGTGGTATTTTGGTTCCAATTCCTGACAGAAAAAGAAAAGCCAATATTGCCATGGACTTATTTATAGAAGGTCACTCCGATATTTATATAAAAGATACTCTTGGTTTTTCTAGTGAACTTGTGGTAAGAAGCATTCTGACCGGAGTTGTTAACATTGGAATGATCCCATATAAAGGAGTAATATACCAGGGACTTCACGAACCTATTTTTGAAAAGGATAAGTTTGAAGAAGCACAGGAATTGAGAAAATTGAGGAGAAATCATAAGCAGTCATGTCAAGCTGATGCAAATATCCTTACAGGTCTTTGCGTTTGTGGCATTTGTGGGTGCAAAATGCGTTATCAGAAATGGACACACGGGAAACATAAAATATATTGTTGCTCAAGGAATAAACATTTAAGCTATCTTCCAAATTATAATCATAGCTGCAACAATTCTATAGAATGGGCTGATGAAATAGAAGAGCAGGTCGAAAGCAAAATATTGAAAATATCTCTTAGCTTGTCGGAATACAAACCAAAGTCAAAAGAAAGCAAATTAGAGATTATGCAGTTGCAGTTGGAAAGGGAGAAGACAAAGTTAAAGCGTCTATATGTTTTGTACTCAGAGGGAAATGACACTGTATTAGAAATGATTAAAAGCAGTGAAAATGTTGTATCTGAAACAGAACGCAAGATAGAGGACGAAAAACGGTCAATACAAGAAAGTCCTAAAAAGGAAACTGTATTTAATAATATAAAAATGCTTGCTGACGTATGGCCCCACATCAACAAGCAGAAGAAAAATAACATACTTAAGAATATAATAGAAAAAGTAGTTATTGTCAATGGTGATATTGAAATACAGTTAAAAACGTTTTAGCGTCAAAAATAGCCGTAGGTACGGCATATAGGAAGTGCTAATGCCGTATTTATCATACATAATTTTATCAAAAAAATCCATGTCACACAATAGTCTTTAGAATGTCGCTTTTAGCGACTTTTTTTGTGCAATAATTCATATATAGGAGAAAAACCATGATTATGAATTTTAGTCCTTTTGAGTTTGAAATAATGAACGAGCATATTAGCAATGATGAAATGGATATAATTAACATGGAAAAGGAGATAGATTATGCAGGGTTTAATGAACCAAATGTATTACAATCCACAGTACAGAGCACCGTACTATAGTCAAAATGTTCAAAGTGGATATCAGGCTCCTGTAGATCAGTTTCAGCAGCAGGCTTCTGTATATGCACCGCAAGGCATTCAAATGTACGGGAAAATCGTACAGAACGTAGAGAGCATTACAGCCAATGATGTTCCTATGGATGGAAGTGTTGCGTATTTCCCCAAGCAGGACATGACAGAGATTTATGCAAAGTCATGGGGAGCAGACGGAAAGATCAGGACTCGCATTTACAGACCTATTTCTGATGATATGAACATTTTATCGGGCGAAGCTGAAAAACCGAAATTTGACCTATCAGAGAAAGCCACAGAGGGTATTATGAAGCGTTTTGATGAGTTAAGTCAGAAGATAGAACAGCTTGAGGAATCAATGACTAATTCTATGGCTAAAAAGACAGTTCTAAAGACTAAAACAATCAAGGACGGAGGGGAAGCAGAATGAACATGAATCCTATGCAATTAATGAAAGCCATGCAGAATCCGAAACAGTTTATCCAGTCCATGATGGGTAACAGTCAGGTTATGTCTAATCCGATGGCTAAAAATATAATGAATATGGCTCAAAAAGGAGATACAAAGGGAATTGAGCAGTTTGCAAGAAACCTTTGCAAGGAAAAAGGATTAAATCCTGACGATGTTATGAATCAGGTAAAAAATCAATTTCATATGTAAAGCATATTAGAGGTTTGTGCACAAAATCCGGATGACCTCTTTATGAATAATAAAATGGAGGTATCTAATATGTTTGAAACAAACAACACACCTTTCACTATGCCTGTTATGCCAGCCACTGGTGGATATGGAAATGACGGTGCATGGGGTGACGGCGGATGGCTTTGGATCATTGTAGTGTTTGCTCTACTTTTTGGCTGGGGTAACAATGGCTTTGGTGGATTCGGTGGCAACAATGGCAGTGGATATGTAGCTACAGCAGCTACACAGGCTGATATTCAGAGAGGATTTGACAATCAGGCAGTAATTTCTAAGCTTGATGGAATTTCCAACGGACTTTGTGATGGATTCTATGCACAGAATACCGCTCTTATGAACGGGTTCCATGGTGTAGACAATGCAATCTGTAATTTAGGATATCAGACACAGCAGGGATTTAACACCACCAACATTGCCTTAATGCAGGGACAGAACGCATTGCAGTCACAACTTGCAAATTGCTGCTGCGAAACACGTGAAGCTATTCAGGGATTGAACTACAATATGGCACAAAATACTTGTGCACTGCAGAACACAATGAACAGCAACACAAGAGACATTATTGACAGTCAGCAGGCAGGAACAAGGGCAATCCTTGATTACCTGTGTCAGGAAAAGATCTCTTCCTTACAGTCAGAAAATAATGACTTAAGAATAGCTGCTTCACAGGATCGCCAGTCTGCATTGCTTACAACAGCAATGTCAGCGCAGACCCAGCAGATCATCAACGCTGTAAATCCGGCTGCAATCCCGGCATATGTTGTGCCAAATCCTAACGCTTATGCGTATGGTTGTGGATGCAACACAGGATGTAATTGCTAACAACTAAATAATTGAGTATCTTAATTGAGTTTAACTCGATTATGTCTGCTGTGCAGTATTGCTTATAAACACAAAGGGCAGACTATAATGTTTGCCCTTATTTCTATGAAAGAGAGGTATTATTATGGCAGAATTTACAGGAATTGCAATTCAAACTGTCGCGCAGGGAGAAGATGTTGCATTTACAGAAACTCCGGTATGCGCAACAAAATGCATTCTTCATAGACAGGGAAGCGGCATTGTCAAATTGAGAGGACTTACAAATCAGTGCCGGGCAAGATTTTTGGTATCTTATTCCGGAAACATTCAAATTCCTACAGGTGGAACAGTTGAAGCTATTTCACTGGCTATTGCAATTGACGGAGAACCGTTGCAGTCAACTCGAATGATTGTTACACCGGCGGCAGTTGAAAACTTCTTTAACGTTTCGGCGCAGGCATATGTGGACGTTCCTCGCGGTTGCTGTGTTACGGTAGCGGTACAGAATACGTCTACGCAGGCAATCGAAGTTCAGAACAGCAATTTAATTGCAGTCCGGGAAGCGTAAGGAGGGCGGTTTTATGGATATTATGAGAATGCACGACATGATTGAAAAACTGTCTGAATGTGCTAAATGCGAAATTGACAAAGGAATTGAAAATATAGACCCATGCGAAATGGGACAGGTTACAGATATGATGAAAGACCTTGCAGAAGCAATGTATTATCGTACATTGATGAAAGCAATGGAAGAATCCAGTGCAGATGAAACAATGGAAATGTTTGAGCGATTTGGTGACGGCAGAAGATTTTATGATAACTACCGCTATGCAAACGGCAGATTTGCCCCAAAAGGTAAAGGAACGCGCCGAGGATATGAAGAACCTCCGTACTGGCACATGACACCGGAAATGTACCGGGAAATGGAACACGACCGTGATATGGATCGTTCTTCCGGCAGAATGTATTACACCGAGCCTAAAATGTCATCAGAAGGTGGAATGCGTGATCGCAGAGAGGGCAAAAGCGGAATGAGCCGCAGAAGCTACATGGAAAGCAAAGAGCTTCACAAAGGCAATACACCAGAAGACAAGGATGCAAAGATGCATGACCTTGAAAAATACATGAAAGAGCTTTCGGAGGATATGGCGGAACTTATCTCCGACATGACGCCGGAAGAGCGCACAATGACAAAAAGCAAGCTGTCAACGCTTGTTTCCAAAATGTAATGGCAGGGGCAGAAATGCCCCTGTTTGTTTGAACATTGACAACTGAATATCAGCTAGTGATTTGTGGATTTGGGAATTTTTCAAAAAGGTATTGACTTTTTGTGCGTACTATTATATATTAAATGTGCGTACAGAAAGAAGGTGCTGAGAATGTCTCCACGCACAGGCAGACCTAAAGTTGACAATCCTATGAATGAAAGACTTTATGTTCGAGTATCGAAGCAAGAAAAAGATGAAATTATGAAATTTTCATCAGAAAGTGGATATTCCATATTAGAACTTATAAGGGCGGGGATTGAAAAGCTAAAAGGTCAAAAAAAATAAGAAGTTGCCACGCTACCAACGAAAACAACTTCTTATCAACCGAGATAACTCTCTGTGAAATATTTTATCATAGAGAGTATCTCTTTTCAAGAAAAAATTGAAAGGAAGGAAAAATCTATGACCAGAACCGAAACAATCGAGAAAATAGCAGAACTTTTGAGCACGCAGAGCATCTATGTATGCGAAGCAATATACAAAGCCGCAAAGAACATTTTCGAACCGCAGGAAGAGAAAGGCGGTGCAAGATAATGAACAAATTTTTAGAAATAGTATACGCAAGTCAAATTGCAGATGAAGAACAGGGTGGGAAATGGCGCGAATTTTTTGAGCCGCTCATGGAAAAATTGAAAGGTATTGTAAGCGAAAGCGTTTATGACGAATTACTCGAACTTCTTATTGACTGTACTACTGACAGCAACCGATTCTATGCCGTAGAGGGCATGAAACTTGCTATTGGCATTATGGATGGAACTTATGTTCCAAAAATATAAGAGGGGGGATTTGCTGATGAACGATATTCAGATGAAGCAATTAGAACAAACTTTAACCAGCATGGAAGTTGCGGAAATGGTTGGAAAGACACACGCCAATTTATTAAAAGATATCCGGCGATACTGTAAGCAATTAGGAGAAGTAAATATTCACTTCTCCGATTTCTTCAAAGAAAACACATATTGTACAGAACAGAAAAAGAACTGCCCTTGCTACGACATCACGAAGAAAGGATGCGAATTTATCGCCCACAAGCTGACCGGAGTAAAGGGAACGGCTTTCACAGCTCAATACATCAATCGCTTTCACGACATGGAACAGGCTCTGAAAAATCCGCAGGCTGAAATTCCGGAGAAAGACCCGTTTGCACACTGGAGCATCGTAAAAAAGATAGAGAGTGGTAAATGGTTTAATAAAAATAACTGGAAACTCAAAATTATCTGTGACCGGTTCGGATGGACGAGAAAATTTTTATATCACAAAATTCTTGTGGAATTGTCTGACTTACATAACTTAGAACTTGTGGAAAAGTTCTATACAGTCACATATGGGCATAAACCGGAGTACAAGATGGACTTGCTAGACTACAGCAAAGAACTTGCTGGAACAGCAACAAGGTACATTAATTATTTGTTGATTGAAGAGCAAGAAGAATAACTTTAAATTTAGAAATCACTGGCTGATATTTGGCTGGTGGTTTCTTTTTTTGGAGGTAAATATGTTTGTGATAAATGGTATTGAATGGAAAATAGAATTTGTCCGCGGCGCAAGCAGTAAACTGATGCGCTCTGATGGCTCTACCAGCCTTGCTGTGACAGATTGGAATGATAGGATAATATATGTTTCAGATAAACCGAAAAATGGCTATTTGCGCAAAATACTGGCTCATGAGTTATGTCATTGTTTTTGCTTTTCCTATAACATTCATATGCCGATTGAGCAGGAAGAGTATCTTGCGGACTGGATCAGCCTGTACGGCACCGATCTGATCTACCTTTTGGATGATTTGATGGCAAACATTGATTGGAGGGCGGCATAGTGGATAAAGTAGATGAATTGTTAAGATATGTCCAAAAGACAAATCAGGAAATGACAAGGGAAAAGCTCATAGATGAATTAAGCAGGAGCGACTATGCCGCAAGGTCTTTGATTTTTACAGCCGAGACCTTTCGGAAAAATTTTCAATCCCCTCTACCTTAAGATTTGGAAAAGGATTTTCGTTTTTTAATTTTTAAAAAATTTTTGAAATTTTCGCCCAGATATTCGGAAAAAATTTGATACCCCCCTAGGGTCAGATTTCGGCGCGAAAAACCGTTTTTGAGATTTTGAGAATTTTGTTCAGATTTTCGCAAAAATTTTTTGAAACTTTTTTGCAAGTGCAAGTTCAAACTTTAACAAAAAGAATTGTCTGAAATATTCTAAAAATTCAAAGAATAGAATTTTCCAATTTATAAAGTTCTAATAATGCCGTGGCTGTCATGCGCTGCACGCTCTCGCCCGGCCGGAGCTTAAACGCTGTTTCTGTGTCCTTGTCGATGAAATTGTATTCTTTATACAGCAATACGCCTTCCCGCTCTTCCGTAACCACTTTTAACATTAAATCGCCGCCAAATTCTGCGATATCCTCGCGCAATTCCTCAATTAAGTCGTCGCAGTCGAATGAGATATGTCTACCGTTTTTGTTCAAAAATGCCATACACAAAGCCCCCAGATAATTATTTTTAATAATACACCCGGGTTTTAAAAATGTCAAATCGAAAAAGCCGGGAAAGCCCCGGTTTAAAATTCCTCTATTTCCGCGGCGTTTTGTTCCCATTCTGGAAGAGTTTTAAACACTTCCCATGCATGTGATTTGAAAAACTTTTTGTGCTCCGTTTTGATAAGTCATTTGCAAATCCTCCTAAAAAAATAAAATTCCCTTTCGGGTAGAACCGCCGCCGGTAGTGATCCGGCGCGCATCCTCTGCGGCGGTTGATTAAACATAAATAAAATCACCATGCACTCCCTGTGATATAATCATTTTCCCATCATGGCGGCGGTATACTACGCCGCATCCACTTTCTAACGTCGACCACACCAACCAACCGGCAGGCGTCAACCTGTCACCGTGAACCGGATCATAAAAAGCATAGTGCGGCGCGATCCCGTCGCGTTCCTGCTGTAACGCGTTCTTTATTATCTCCGATTTTTTAAAAACTCTCACGCCGTCGCGGGTGCGGACAGCATAACATAATTCATTCATTTTTTGCCCTCTTTTCTATTTTTGTAAAGACAAGCCGGGGAATCGAACCCCGGTAAACGCCGCCGCTTGCCTATGCGTTTGCTTCCGCTCTTAAAATCTCGATAGCTTCGTCTGTTGTGTGTTCTCTGTACCACTTCCATGGCTTTTTGTATGCTCTTGCCAGTGCAAAATCTTCTTGCGTCTGTATAAAGTAATCCCTAACTTTCAAAAATGCCTTCTCAGCTTCTTCTAATTTATTCATACGGTCAACCATCCTTTCATTTTTTATAAATACAGTTCCGTAAGTCTTCCGTCTTTAGTTGTACTTTTGATTAATACAACACCAGGGCGGTCAACGGCAACATACTCTTTCACAACGTTTTCGATTTGCTCGCTACTGTAATACGGTGCCAGTTTTTCACGTGTATATTCTTTTGCTTCTTCTAATGTCATCATTTTCATAAAATCAACCATCCTTTCATTGTGCGCCCTGTCTCATCGGTGCAGGTGGGGCAGTTCCTGCATACCGCCCGCAGGCGGTTTCGACTTAAACAATCTCTAAATATCCTAAGATTTCAACATCTGCCGGAATGCAGAAGAACATCACGCCGGACGGCTTATATTGCGGAATGTATGAGGCATTATAACTTTTCCCGTCATTTCCGATTGCTAAATATTCTCCGGCTACATGTTTCTTTGCGATTTCTTCAAAGCTTATCAAATCCTCTGTATTTATCTTTCTTTCTGCAACTATCATATCTTTTCCCTTTCTGGTCTGCCATCATCAGCACCGGGAGACCGTCCCGCGGTGGACGCTCCGTTCTGGAGCGTTTCGGCTATGCTCTACAGATTTCATAAACATTTCCTTTGACGTGTTCAAAACCAACTTTTTCAAAAGCTCCTATACCGTAAAAGTCGGCTGTAAGCTCTCCGAAATGGTTGTATTCCCAGTTGATCCCGTTTCTCTTAAGTTCCTGCACTGCGTTGCTGTTTTTGCTCCCGGATATCCAAGTAATAAATAACCCTGTTTTTCTCATGCTGTTTTCCTCGCTTTCGTTTGTTTTCTTGTTGATATTATAATACATTATATGTAATGTAATTTCAATACACAAATACACCAAAAATAAAGTAATAAAACATAGCATAATTTGTGCATTATTTATAATGTAAATATCTTGAAACAGGTTTATAAATAATGTATAATATGTTTTATAAAAAATAGGGAGGTGATTAAATGTTGACATACAAAATAAACGTTTTAGAGACGTTGAAAGAAGCAGGTTATAATACTACAAGGCTTAGGAAAGAAAAGCTGCTGGGGGAAAATGCTATTCAATCGTTAAGACGCGGCGAAATGGTCGGGATCATTGCTCTTGAAAAAATATGTACCTTGTTGGATATGCAGCCGGGCAACATTATAAAGCATGTAGAGGATGATGCAAAAACAAATACTTTAAAAAAAATGTAAAATCATATTGGCAGTACATTATAAATGGTGTATTATAATATTGTCGAAAGGCACTAGGCGAAAGCCGGAAAATAACAATAAACAAGATCAAAAAAGGAGAACAGTATGGTAAGATTGTATGATGAAAGAGAAAAAGACTTTGAAATTTTAGGACTGGAAAAAGTAAAAAAATATTTAGGCGAAGAGTTCAGCAACTGCAAAGACGCTTGGGAGATTGACGAACTTTTGATGGAAGAAAATGACGGGTTAGCCGGTTACAGATGCGAGGATGTAGAAGGAAAGCCTAGCTATAGCTTGTTTGCTGCCTGTGCAAATTATGAGGAGGCAGAAAAGGCGATTGAGAACTACAACGGAGACGGAGAAGTATATATATCATTTAATTAAAACAGGATCCAGAACAGATTGACGGCTTGAAATATAGCCGTCCTTTTTTGTGCAAAACATAGAAATTTATTGTTAGATTTTCACAAAATTCTTTAAAAGCGTTGCATTAGCGTTGCAAGAGTGTTGCAACGCAACACCTAAATCGAGTGATAGGATAGTATTAGTTTTTGTAAAATTTATTTATTAAACAGATGTGGTAAATAATGCAAGTATATTGAATTATATACGCAATAATAGGGAATACCAATGTGCTTAACAACAATAATAAGAAAATGACAAAAACATGAAATGATAGGATTGTATCATAAAGCGTTGCAATGCAACACAAATGCAACACAAAGAAAAGGAAGAAAAAAAGAAGAGAAAAGAACCAAAAGAGAAGTAAATAAAAGAAGTAAAAGAAATTCTCTCGTTATTTTAAAAAATAAAAAAGAATATTAAGAAATGTAGTATATTAATAATATATACATGTGTAATAGCAAAATATACTTGACAGAAAAGTTATTGAATGATATAAATGTTTTAAACAACTAAAAAGCATCCGGGCAACACCTCAAACATGAGTTGGTCCCGGCGAATGGAAACGGAGTTCATGCAGCCGATATGATTTACCTTAACCTGGTAGATTGTATCGGTTTTTTATTTATCATCCAGAAAGGGGGCTTATATATGTCAGCAGTAGAAGTAGAGGAAGTAGAACAGGTAGAGATAGACGAGATATACAAAGATGACGTTGACAAATATATACACCTCTGGATGGATGACAGAAATATAACGGATATGTGCAAGGTATCGCAGAATAGATGGTATAACTGCTGTCAGTATGTATACGACAATGTTTTTAAGATCAACCCTGTATACCTTAAAGATGACAATCACATTAGCAATCAATACGATATTGATAAAGTCAATAAAGTCTTAGATATATATATAAGGCTTTGCAATGATTTTGAAAAAGTAATAAATATAGTTGGGTTTACTTTCTTTACTGGTATACATAGAGATACACTTAACGGATGGGTAAATGGCGAAAGGCTAGGTTCCACGGCTTCCGACATTTGCAAAAAGATTGACCAAATGCGGGAAGAAAGCCTTGTAGGTTTGCAGATCTCCGGAAAAAACAATCCAATGTGTTACATGCCCTCACTCAACAAGTACTGCGGGTTTAATATGCCAGGCGTGAGAGACACAGGAGCATCTAAGAGGGCGTTGACTGCTTCGGAGCTCCCAAAACTGGGAGGCGGGAATTGTGCGAGATTGCCGGACAACTTTGACAATTCAAGCTCGGATAATGGCGAGATCGTGATAGACAATTCAAACAATTTCAACACCAGTGTTTAAGCACCTTAAGCCGCATACTTTCGTTTAAACAGTTTAAGAAACTTAGGTTTAACGAATAGTTAGAACGCAAACAAAGAATTGTACGAACAATTAGAATAATTTAAAGCAAAGGCAAACGCCGGAAAAAGCAGCCAGCATGAGGGGGAGGGGGTTGCAAAAGTCCAGAAGGAGCTGCCTACTAAGCCCCCCAAATATCCTAAAAAATAAAAAGGCTTTAAAGGAGCATATGTGCATGGGAATTCCAAGAGTTAAGGTCGTAAACCAAAATGAAGATTGGTCGAGAACTGAATGCTACATAGATGGCAGGAAAATCAATAATGTACGGAGCGTAGACTTCCGCGTTGCAGGAGATGAAGTCCCACAATTTCTGTTTGAAACAATTGGAATGCCGGATATAGACATGGGTGGAGTTGTTAGATTCCAATTCACACCGGAAACAGTTCAGCAGGCATCCATAGTGTTGCGAAACGAGCTGATTGCCAATAAAGATTTACGCGGCACATTTTTGGCAAGTATGCTAAGTGCATTAGATGATGACTTTTGGAACAGTAGAGAAACCGCCGGGAATCAGCTTGATATTGGATATGACGATTTCAAAGAAGCAGCAGAACTTATGCTGAATCGTTTGATTGGAATTGAGAAAGAGGAGAAAAATACATGACCGGAAATGAATACCAGGAATTAGCTATGCGTACAAATGACCATAAGGCAACAGATAGATTACTTGGAAATATGTTGACATGCGATATGAAATATCTGTTACAGGAAAATTTGATTGCAGAAGATGAACGACATCTTGACATTGGTGGTATTTTCAATTCTTGCCTTGGATTGTCTGGTGAGATTGGAGAGTTTAACGACGTGATTAAAAAGTGGATTTTTCACGAAAAACCGCTTGATGTTGAACATGCCAAGAAAGAAACAGGAGATATTTGCTGGTACCTAGCAATGCTTTGTGAATCCTTCGGTTGGAGCCTTGATGAGATTATGCGGATGAACGTAGACAAGCTTAAGGCGCGTTATCCGGAAGGGTTTGACGTTGAAAGAGCGAACCACAGAGCGGAGGATGACGTGTAATGTCAGAATGCAAACAGTGCTGTGGCACTTGTAAATATAGTTCATACGACAAAATGCAGGGCTATGTATGCGTGAACGATGAGAGCGAATATGTCGGAGATTATGTAGAAAAAGAGTTTTCTTGTCCGGATTGGGACGGATCGGAGGAAGATGAATGAGGGTTGTGTCACAGAAAAAAGATGCTTCATATGATTTTGACCGGACCGAATTTAGAACAAACTATGAATGCATAAGCGCTACTTTTGATGGAAGAACTTTTGTCATTGGGAAATATGCTACACCAGAACGAGCAGCAGAAGTATTTATGGACATGCATAAAGCATATGCGCCTGTACAGGTAGTTTGCACAAATATGGACGAGAAACAAGTTTCTGCATTAGTTGCAGCATCACAAAATGCACCGATTAGATGCGTCGAGATGGATGATCCAAGGATGGCAGTAACAGTATTTGATAACCTTGTTTACTATATGCCGGAGAAATAGATTGCTTGCATTGCTCGTTTGCCAAATGGTAAGGCACCGGGTTTTGATCCCGGCATTTATCGGTTCGAGTCCGGTACGGGCAGTTTTAAAAATGGAGGTAAATCATGTTGATTTTAAAAACAGTCATAACAACATTTGATGCACTTGCAATTTTGACGTTTTACTTTCTTGGAAGAGATAGCAGCAACGAAAAGGGAGCTGTGGCAGTCTGGGGATCACTTATTGTATTGTTTTTTGCCAATATATATGCAATGTGGAGCTGATGATATGGTTTTGTATGACCCGATATTTGGTATTCGCTTTCTGCCGGAAATTTTAACTACGGTCGGAAGAATACATATAAGCAGAAAAAAACATACGGGAGAAACCGACGTTCTGGATCTTGACAGTGACGCTGAGCACCAGTCTGAGAAGTCGGAGCATCCAGTATAGCTTAAGTCCACTGGCATTCGGTTTTTGCAAGAAAAAACTCGGCGCAAGCAATTATTCGGTGTTAGTGGGCGTCGGCAAAATAAAAAGATCAAAAATACTATCATAAACGGCGCGTTATGCGCCGTAACGGAACGTAGTACAACGGAAGTACATTTAAATCTATCTTTTCATACTTTTGTTAGATTTTCTAATTCTGGTTCAATTCCAGACGTTCTGGTTGAGAAACAAGCATTATTGTTTGTTTCGTAAAAGTACCTACTCGTCTCCTTTCGCCACTAGGACGTTTCTGTTAAGGACGGTGCGAGACCGTCCGGTGGTGTTTACTGCGGAAAGCGGTATTAGGCATAAGACTGTATGGTTAAGGTGGCATCTGCCTGGTAATTTCGCTGACAAGCGGTTCCTACAGCAGTCTATTGGTGGTTCGGGCATCTATCCCACGGTGCCCGAGCTGTCAAAAAGTGAGTTTCTGGTGAAAGGCTGTAAACCAGATAGTGCAACGCATGGCACGAAAAATATGATTGCTAACCGTCGTATGGCGGTTTAGGATTGTCGCTGATGGTAAGCAGCAGTTGTGAAAAACTGTAAGATGGTTCGAGCCCATTACAATCCATTTAAACAATCGGAGTAAGCAAGGTAGCAGAATGGTGGTTCAAATCCACCTGCGGACATAACTCTAGCGAATAAGGTATCCGCCGTTTCTTTCCCAATGTTCTTGACGATACAAGAAAATTTTGCAGTGTTCCCATAATGGTATTGGAACGGCTTGCTAAGCCGCCGGGCGTTTGTTCGCCTTGTAGGTTCGAGTCCTACACACTGCGCTATGCCGTATGTCCGGGTGGTGAGGGGGCGGTCTTGAAAACCGTTGGCTGTAAAAGGCTTGCAGGTTCAAATCCTGTGTACGGCGTTTGCCCGAGCGAAAATCCTAGGTATGCCTTGGGTGTTGATGTGTGGCGGAATAGGTAAACGCTATTGCCGTAAGATAATTCGTTGAAACCGGCAACCTAGATGACGAGAAGTGCACTAATCATGCATGGTGCAAATCCATGCCACATCAATTTTGTATATCCGCTTAGTAAGGTTCTTTAATTGGAGGTATGAGCATGATTTTAAACTGTGTAAATTGTGGCGCACCAATTGAAAGTGACAAGAAAGCGTGCCCTTATTGCAAAACTCCATATGGTTTCCGTACGAAGATAGAACTGGAACCATATATTGATTCAAACGGAAGGATTTGCATACATGAACCGGAAATGATAGAAGTAACAACTTTGGAAGATTGTGAACCTAGGTTTATTAGGAAGTGATTGAAATGTGTGAATTTTGTAAAAATTACGATAACAACAGAATATTCGGCGCTAATATTCCCATTCAGAAGTGTGCAAATGAAACGAATTTGACAAATGCGCAAATTATGATGAATACAGGGGACAAAGTCCCCGGAATTGTGATTTATTCAAACTATTGTATGGCGAAAGGATACTTTGATATTTTATTTTGCCCGCTGTGTGGAAGAAAGTTGGTGTAATATGTGTGAATTTTGCAAAAACAAAAAAGAAATTATTCAAGAAAATTATCAAGATGGTCTTGGGTCTGGAAGCATGATAATTGGAATACGAGGAAAGAAAATTATCCTTTCTCACCTTTTTAAATCAAATAATGGGAACTTGCAAATGCAAGAATTTTCTGCAAAATGCAAGTTTTGCCCGATGTGTGGTAGAAAGTTGGTGGAAGAATGACATGCTATGAATGTGCTTATTTTGGAATTGAATGGAATGAATTTTTGAAAAAAACGATAGAATTTTGTAACCATCCAGAAAAGTATATTCCTCCAGTAGGATTTGCTTATAAAGAACACGATTGCGAATTTTTCAAAAACAAATCTGGGATATCAAAATGGGACTCTTATCAAGAAAAAGAAAAAGAACAGGCATTGAGGTATTTTCGTGAAAACTATCACAAAAATCCTATTGAAGGTTTAACATGCGAGTGGGCTGAAATGCGTTTCATTGAATATCTAAAAAATGTTGATGCAAACTCATAAGGAAGAGAAGGAGTGTATGAAGCATGATTGTTAATATCAATAACAGCACATACGAGATGAACAGCAAACAGTATAAAGGCGTTCTCAAAACAGCCAGCAAAGCAGTTGATCGCGGTATATATGCTGTAGAAAAGAATAAAGTGGCAATTATGCTGAATGAACGGTATGAGGACGATATAAGTCTAAGAAAAAATGTGGATCAGTATGTAGAAAAAGGATTTAAGGTGTATTGGAAAAACTATAAAAAATGTAATTGTGATTTTCCTGAATAAAAAAGAATATGCCAGAGGTGGGAAAATGCGTTGCACCCATGCGCCAAATTGGCTAAAAGAGATGCTGCAGATTGCGACGGCAGCCTGGCAAAATTATACCGGCTAACAAACGGAGTTAGTCGCTGACCAACAAAATTTATTGGCAGAGGTCTTAAAGCACTTCTGCTTTTTTGCGGAGGTGCTTTTCTTTTGGCAAGTTCAAGCCTAATTTCAACAGTAAATGGATATGAAAATTACATACAGGCACATGGCGTTGATGAAGAGGTTATGGATGCCATGGCAGAAGCGGCAAGGGTAGCTATTCTTACAGAAAAAGACATTGAGTATGGATTGAAAGTTTCTTCCAGGGCAAAGCAACTGGCAGAACAGTTTATTTTTCAATCCACTGGCGGCACACCGTGGGATTTAGAGAAATATTCATTCCAAAACAAGGTATCTTATGAAATTCTGGACAAATATTACGGAATTTTGCTTTTAGAAGCGCAAAACAAAGTTGTGGATAGTGCTTTCCAGTATTTGGAAAAGAAAAGAGAGCCTAAAGAACGGTTTTATATGCCAAGAAGAAATCAATTTCTCAAAATAGGGCTTACACAGGCTTTACAAGGCATGATTGATGATAGATATGACATCCTGTGCGTATCCCTTGTTCCGGGAGCAGGCAAAACAACGGTAGAAAAAATGTTTCACGCACTTGTTGCCGGATGGTTTCCTAGAGATTTCAGCCTTTTTTATTCACACAGCGGAGATATTACCAGAATGTATTACGATGGCGTGTACGATATCGTTACAAATACGGAAGAATATACATGGAATGAAATTTTTCCGGATCTTTCCGTGACGAGCACAAATGCGAAGATGGAGCAGTTTAATGTCGGGAAGTACAAATCGTTTTCATCCGTACAATGTACGTCTGTTGGTAGTAAGAATGCCGGTAAAGTAAGGGCTTCTAAGTTCTTACTGGTTGACGATATGATAGGCGGAATTGAAGAAGCAATGAACCCCATTATCCTTGATAAATTGTGGGATAAATATGCCGTAGATGCCCGCCAGAGAAAGATACAGGACACGGACGGTAAGAACTGCAAGGAAATACATATTGCCACAAGATGGAGCGTACACGACGTCATAGGGCGCATTCAGAATATGTACGAGAACAATCCGAGAGTAAAGGTTATTGCGGTACCGGATGTAGACCCAGTTACCGGAGAAAGTAACTTTGAATATGAGTTTTCCGGTTTTACAAAAGAATTTTTTGAAGACCAGCAATTATTGATGGACGACATATCATATCGTTGTCTCTACAAACAGGAACCGATTGAACGAGAGGGATTGCTGTTTCCGGAAGATAAAATACGTCGGTATCTTAATTTGCCACATGGAGAGCCAGAAATTGTGACCGGTCAATGCGATACCAAGGGAAAAGGAACGGATTACTTTGTTTTGCCGGTATTGCAAAAATACGGAGAAGACTATTACTGCGTTGATTGTGTTTGCGATAACACGGCAGATTATGAGATGCAGTATGAAAATGCAGCAAATGTTTTGGCAAACAACAAAGTGCAGGAATGTGAATTTGAGAGAAACGCCGGCGGAGACCGTGTCGCAATGGAAGTAAACAAGCGTGTAGAAAAAAAAGGATGGATATGTAACATTACTGACACACCGACGGAGACAAACAAGGAAGCGAGGATTTTCCAGTGCTCTAACTGGATATTGCAGCACGTTATATTTAAAGACCCATCATTATATAAGCCAAATGAGCCATATGGAGTAATGATGTCTCTTATCAAGAGATATTCAGTGTCCGGTAAAAAGCAGTTGGATGATGTGCCGGATGTATTTTCAAACTTTGCGCTTAGAGTGACAAATGGAAATAACGTAGCCAAAGTAGAAGCGGCAGTAAATCCGTTTAGGAGGTATTGATATGACAACAAAGGACTATCTAAACCAGATAAGCAGGCTTAACCGGATGATAAATAATAAGCTGGTAGAGCTTGCACAACTTAAAGAGCTGGCATGCAGCATATCGTCAATTACAAATGAAGAAAGAGTAATGACAACCCCAAATTTTGACAGGATAGGCGCGAAGCAGGCAAAGATTGATGAAATGGAAAGGAAGATCGATGCACTGGTTGATGATTATATCATTAAAAGAGATCAGATTGTCAGTCAAATAGACAGCATGGAAGATGAGAATGTCTATAATGTGTTGTTTTCAAAGTACATAGAAAAAAAGACATTTGAGGTTATTGCAACCGAAATGAATTACTCTTGGAGACAAACAATAAGGCTTCATGGAATTGCATTAAAAAAATTTGAGCAAAAATATGGAGCAACTTATTTATAAAATGTCATAGAATGTCATATTGAAAAAATGATATAGTTATAATCGAAGAAAACAACAAAAGTTGAATACTTCACCTCCCCCAATTTAGAAAAGCATCGTAGAGAAATCTCCGGTGCTTTTTCTTTTAAAAAGAAAAGAGGATTTTATGGGATATACACCAAAAACAATATATTGCCCGCGTTGCGGAAGAAAAGTTGCCAAACACGATGGGCGTTCAACAATGAACATTTCTGTGGAATGTAGGAAATGCCACAAGAAAGTTGTTTTTTATCCGGAGAATGGAAAAACAGAATTAAAATCTCTTCCAATCCGGTCAACATCCAGTGGGATGACGTTTATTTAGGAGCCAATTATGAATAATAAATCTCTCCAAGACTTTGTTAAGGGCTGTTATGGGCGAAAAATTTTATATACTGATGCTGAAACCATCACAGCAGATAATATTGTCAAGGTGGTGGGAGACTGCATAGGTAATTATTATTACAACAAAACTATCATAGAATACCTATGGCGGTATTACAAAGGAGATCAGCCGATTTTATACCGATTAAAGGTACAAAATGCTGATATTACAAACAAAATAGTAGAAAATCATGCGTATGAGATTGTTCAGTTCAAAGTAGGTCAGACATACGGTGAACCAATCCAGTTTATTAGTCGAAAAGATGATGATACGATTAACAAGGCAGTGGATGCGCTGAATGACTATCTTGTAGACGCAAATAAGCAGGAAAAGGACATTAAAGCTGGTGAATGGCAGTCAGCAACCGGAACATCTTTCAAGGCGGTGAGATTTGCAAATGGAGAAATTCCATTTCAAATTGTTGCGCCTACTCCGATGAATACTTGTGTTATTTATAATCGGAGCACGGAAGAACCGGTTCTTGCAGTACAAGAACTTAAGGACGAGGATGGAAGATGGTACAAACTGTGTTATACAGACAATTATTCATGCAAAATTCAAAATGGAGTAGTTTCTGAATGGAAATTGCACGCATTTGGAAGTATTCCTATTGTTGAGTTCCCAAACAATCACGAAAGAATATCAGACATTGAGCTTGTCATAGGTCTTCTGGATGCCATAAACAACATGCAGTCAAACAGAATGGATGGAATTGAGCAGTTTGTTCAATACTGGGTTAAGTTTGTGAACTGTGAAATCGACCAAAAGACGTTTGAAGAGATGAAAATGAGCCATGCTTTGACGGTAAAGTCCAACAACAAGGACAATAAAGCCGATGTTGAGATCATGACGCAGGAACTTAACCAGAGTCAGTGCCAGGTGGCAAAAGATGATCTTTGGGACAATGCCTTATCAATTCTTGCCATACCAAACAAGCAGGGGAACACTGGCGGAGATACACAGGGCGCGGTAGAGTTAAGAAACGGTTGGGATTTTTCAAAGACAAGAGCAAAATTAAAAGACCCAATCGTGAAATCGGCGGAGAAGAGACTTGCAAAAGTTGTCTTAAATGTAATACGCGTTAAGGACAATGATTTGAAATTGTCAATAAGGGATTTTGATGTGCAAATCAATCATAGCCCGCAAGACAATATGTATACGAAGTCACAAACACTGTATCAGTTATTGGAGTGCGGAATACATCCTCTTATTGCAATTAAAACGGTCGGACTTTGGGGAGATTCGGAAAAAACATTTTTGCAGTCTAAGCCATACATGGATGCTTTATGGAAAACCATTGATGATGCAGAAGGGCAAGAACAAAAAGCGCAGGAAATTGTAAACCAATTAAATAAACAGCAAAATAAGACAGCTACCGAGTAATTGGCGGCTGTTTTTATTTTATAAAAATTCGCAAAGTTGTGAGCGTAAAAAACAACAGTGTCATTCGGTGTCGTTGCACCGCAAAAATTCGTAAAGACATATCGGAGGTAATCAATGAAAAGAGAAGAGTTAATTGCAATGGGTATCAGTGAGGAAAATGTTGAGAAAATCATTGCTGATTACGGCAGTGCCGTACAGAGAGAACAGGCAAAAGTAGCAGAGCTTAAGGCAAAGGCAGATAGCGCAGATGAGTTGCAGAAAAAGCTGGATGAAATGGAAGCAGGAAACCTCACGGAACTTGAAAAAGCAAACAAGGCGTTAGAGACAGCAAATCAGCAGATTGCAGATATGCAGAAGAAAAACGCCATCAGAGACCAGCGCGAAGCATTGATGGAAAAGTTAAAAATCAATGCAGAGCAGGCAAAATCGGTCGTCAAAGATGATGGAAGCCTTGATTATGACGCTCTTGGAAAGATTACATCCGAAAAGGAAACCGCAGCAGCGCAAGCAAAGGAACAGGAGATCGCAAATAATTCTGAAAATCCGGGCGGCGGTACTGCAGGTGGAGACAATAAAAAAACGGCAGATGTTGAAAATGCCGAAAGTATCAGCTTTGGCGAACCGGCAAAAAATGCAGAAGCCAAAGACCATTATGTTTTATAGGAGGTAAATTATGGGAAAACCGATTGAAAGAGACTTTACACAGAGTAAAGGAATTTTAAAATTCTTTCCTTATGAGGGTGCGGCGTGCATCGTTCCGCAGACAATGGTGTCAAGTGCCGATGCAAACGGAAAGAAGATTGCAAAGGCAGGGACACCGTTTCCAAGCAATGACGAATCTTGCAAAGGCTATCTTCTGGAAGATGTTGACGTAACAATGGGAGATGCGCCGGGAACTTATGTATATCAGGGTTCTATTGACAGCGCAAAGGTAACAGCGAACGGAGTGACCGTGGAAGCAACTGCAAAAGCAGCAACACCGCGAGTAACTTTTTTTGATTAAGAAATGGAGGTATTAGAGAATGGCATTACCATTATCAGAAGCATTTACCGCAAGAAGCCTTGGGGTTATGTGGAATAATTATGAAAAAACGCTTGGTTCTGCGCCTTACTTAGGTAGACAGAAATTTGGAACCAGAAAACAGGACAGCCTTGAGCTTAGATTTATCAAAGGGAAAAACGGTCTTCCGGTATCATTAAAGGCATCCAATTTTGACGCGCAGGCAGAGTTAAGAGACGTTGGTGGATTTTCTGACATTCAGAACGAAATGCCGTTCTACCGTGAATCTTACATGGTAACAGAGCGTGAAGAGCAGGAGTATGCAAATTACCAGTCGGCAGAAAATTCCAACATGGCAAACCAGGTGCTTAGAGAAATCAGCAAAAAACCGATGATGCTTATTGAGGGGGCAAGAGTAGTGCCGGAACGCCAGATTTGGCAGTTATTAGCACCATCTGATGGTATTCCAAGAGTACAGGTAACAATTGGCGGAAAGAGCTACTACGTGGATTATACTTCGGACAATGGAGCGGCGCACAAGAGAGACCATTACAAGGATATTTCCGGAAGCGATACCGATAAATGGTCTGCATCCGAAACAGCAACGCCACTTGACGACCTTATCGAGATTAAACGTGAGTTTGCAAAGAAAACCGGATATTCCCTTGCACGTTTTAGCATGAATACGGAAACGTGGGAAATGGTACTTAAGGCGGAGGACACAAAGAAACAGGTGCTTGGAATTACTGCTTACAATGGCGGTATTCGCTTACAGCAGGGGCAGGTTACAGAGTATCTTAGAGGATACGGCATCGAGATTGAAGTTTACGACAAACTTTACATCGACCCTGCAGACGGTGCTACCAAATATTTTATTCCTACAGGAGTTATTTCAGCGCAGGCATCCGGCGTGTACCTTGGAGATTATGTCTTTGGAAAGACACCGGAAGAGAGAAGCGGAAGTTTAACAGACGGAAACCTTTCTATTGTAGAAACCGGCATTTCGGTATATACATACGCAACAAATCATCCGATCAACACTCATTGCGTTGTGTCAATGATCGGATTGCCTACTTTTGAGGGCATGGACAGCGTTGTTGTTATGAAAGTTGCGTAGGAGGTGCGGTATGATTGCTGAATACACGGTAAAGCGCAATGGAAGATGGTACAAATCAGGAGATGAAGTCCCGGACATTGTTCCGGGAGAGAAATCTTCCGGCGGGTACACCAAGACAGAGATTAACAGAATGAGCACTGCTGATTTACAGGCACTTGCCGCTGAACATGGAATCGAAGGTGCAGAAGAAATCAGCGGAGCGGAACTGAAACGAATTTTGATTGAGCAGTTCGGATTATAGGTGGGGAAGAATGGACGAATATACAACATTAGAGCAGGTCAAAATCAGACTGAAACAATTTCATATTGAAACCGTTACGGATGAAGATGATGTTACTTCTGATGTTGTCGTGTTCGACCAGAAAGAAGATAATCCTTACATTGAACAGCTTATCAAGCAGGCAAGAAATGAAGTGGTAAGCAAGCGGAATTACCCGGGAAGTTACACGGATGAAAAAATATCCGAAGATTTGAAACAGTTTGAGGATGTAATCGTCAATTTAGCCGTGTACGACCATTCACAGGCAGGAGAAGCCTATATGGCAAGTTATTCAGAAAACGGTGTGAGCCGTAGCTGGAAAGACAGGGAAAGCCTGTTTGTCGGGGTATTTCCGTTTGTAAAATCATTATAACCCCTCGATTTCGAGGAGTTTAGAAGATTGTGCGTTACGCTTTGTTAGTATCGACAAAACGTAGCAGGCGGCACACATTGAGCGGTGGTGGGCGGTGTGCCATAAAAAATGAAAGGCGGTATATGATTTGACGATTGAGATATCAACAGCAATCATTATAAGCGTGCTGTCGCTTGGTTTTTCCGTCTTTATGGGCTTGAAAAGCAATAAAAGAACAGACAACACGGAACTTGAAGAGCGCGTGCGAGAAAACACGCGCATTAATATGAAACTGGATGCCATTTCAAACAACACGACCGAGATTAAGAATGAGGTTTCAGAGATGAGAAAAGAAATCAACTCTCACGACAACAGAATTATAAAGGTTGAGGAAAGTGTGAAATCTGCGCATCACAGACTAGATACAATAGAAACACGTCTTAATGATGACAAGGAGGATTAATGATGGATATTTTACAAACTGTAATTGCAAACATGACTATTATTTTGGCAATCATCGGCGCACTGGCGTTTGTTGTATCTGTGGTAACACAGGTAATCAAAGGCATTGGTGTATTTTCTAAATTACCGACAGACATTCTTGTGTTTGTACTTTCCATTGGTATTACTGTAGCCGCATTTGTGGCGTATATGCAGTATATCCAGACAACAATCTTATGGTACATGATTTTAGCCGCCATTATTGCAGGATTTATTGTTGCGTTTGTCGCGATGTATGGCTGGGAAAAGCTTTCTGAGCTGTGGAAGCGGTTCGGCAAGGATGTGAAGTGAAATGCTTGAAATTAACAAGCAAAAAATGAATTATTCGCTACAGAGCGGAAAGGTTCCGGTGTATGTGACGGACGAGGATGGAAACATCGAATATTCTTCATATACTGATTCGGATGGAAATGTAATTTATTACCTCGATGAAGATGGAAACAAAATACCGAAAACAACCGGAGAGTATACCACAGGTTATGAGAAGCCTGTGGTTTTTTATTCTTCAATCAGCAATAAGTTGAGTGAAGCACTTATAAAAGAGTTTGGCGTTGACAATTCAACAAACTTTGTTCAGATTGTCGAGGACAAAGGGAAACTTCCATTGAGCGTCGGCTCTTTGGTATGGAAACGGTCAGATGTAAGGTACAAAGATGAAGAGAATACAATCGTTGACGAAAATTCGGCTGATTACATCGTAAAAGGTGTTGCAGACGAGGGATTGACGGTTGATTTGTTCTTATTGCAAAAAAATGTGAAGTAGGTGCGGCATGGGAAAGAAAGTAATCACAATGAGCCTGTCTGAAAAGTCTATTCAGAAAGCCATACGAGAGCTTAGAGCCTATCAAAACAGCTTGACATATAAATGTCAGCTATTGGCAGAAAAACTCGCGGAAAAGGGCGTAGAGATTGCCAGAGTGCAAATTGCTGACCTTGACGCAATATTTACATCGGAACTGATTTCAAGTGTTCACGCGGAATATGAAGGAAGCACTAAGGGCGGCGGGATATGGGCGGTAATAGCCGGTACAGACCATGCCGCATTTGTTGAGTTTGGAACCGGAATTGTGGGACAGCAAAGTCCTTATCCTGGGAAACTGCCAGAGGGTGTTTCGTGGCAGTACGCAAGTGGAAAAACTATCCATCAGATTTCAGATGGAAGATATGGATGGTTTTATCAGGACGACAATGGCGATTGGTGGTTTACAGAGGGAATGCCAAGCCGACCATTTATGTATCTGACCGCAAATGAGCTGCGTCAGATTGTTACACAGACAGCGAAGGAGGTGTTTGGATAATGAAGTACAGGAAAAAACCGGTAGTAATTGAAGCATTTCAGTATGACGGCGATTTAAAGGATAAAGACGGTAATTGGTACGTGCCGAAATGGGCTTCAGAAGCATTTGAAAAAGGCGTTTTGTTTTACCAAAATCCGATTTCAAAAGACGCGCCGCCATGCGAACTTTACATTAAGACGCTTGAAGGAAACCATCATGTTACTGTTGGAGATTATATTATCCGCGGTGTAAGTGGAGAATTATATCCATGCAAGCCGGATATTTTCAAGAAAACATATGAGGTGGTTAAATAATGGCAGGCAACCAGTGGGTATTTGACCTTGAAACAAACATTTTTTCTAATGTTGTAACGATAGCCAAACCAAAACTACAGAAGAAATACAAAAGCATGAATTTTGACACTGCATTTACAACGGTTGAAAAGAACCTGGATAAAGACCCTGTTTTTCCGACTATTTACATACATGAGATGCCGGGGCTTGAACGTGGGGCAGATTTAGAGGGCACATCCGTAAATGCGGTGCAGGAAACAATACAGGTTGACGTCATTACAAACACAAAGCAGAGCGATGCAAAAGGGATTATGGCTATTTTAGCTGATGCCTTTAAACAGATGCGATTTCAAATCACAGCAATGCCGGAGTTTAAAAATGACAGTGAGAAAAAATTTAGAAGCGTTGCAAGGTTCCGGCGGATAATCGGAGCCAACGACAGATTGATGTAAAAGAGCCGAAAGGCTCTATTTTTTATGCACCGGGTGCAAAAAGATGCGCCCGATAACCGCATTATTTGGCGGTAGAAAGAGAGGTAAAAATGGCAGAAGCAGGATTGTCTACGTTAGGCATTACGTTTGGCTATGGAACAGAAACCACAGCCGGAACAAAGCCTACATCGTTTAAACAGCTTACAAGAATTAACGCAATCGGCGGTATCAACATTGAGCCGGAACAGATTGACGCATCTGCATTAGAAGATGCTATTACCAGATATGTAAAGGGGCGCGCAGATACCGGTGGCTCTTTCCCTATCACGGTAAATCTTACGGATGCCACAAAGAAAGAGTGGGAAGCACTTATCACAGCGTACAAGGAGCTTTCCGGCGGGAAAAGAATGTGGTTTGAAACTATTATTCCTGGATTTACCGATGCGTTTTTTGTGGTCGCACAGCCACCGGAGCAGATCCCACAGCCGGAAATTGGTCAGAATGAGCTTTTGACGGTTGAAATGAACCTTACCATTGAGGAATACAAGGGCATGGACACCGCTGTAGCTTTTACACCGGGGGAATAACACGTCAGTCGAATAGTTCGGTTGGATCGGCTGACGATAACCAGACAACCGAGCCAGATCTTGAAGAAACAATTTAAAAGAACAGGGCGGTCTTCGGACTGCCCTTTCCCTATATGAGAGGGAGAAAGGGAAAGAATATGACAAAATTAAAATTTGGCGAGAAAGAATTACAGATCAAGTTTGGATATGAAGCAACCGTGAAAAGCGGAATTATCAAGAAGGTAGCAAAATTAGACCAGATGGAAGATATTGAAGCGGTTGACGAAATCCTTTTATTCCTTCCGGAGTTAATCCTTGTAGGCGCGCAGAAGTTTCACAAAGAGGAACTTGGATACAACCCGGACAATGAGGGAGAAAAGGAACAGCAGCTTGGAAAAGTATATGCCATGCTGGATGATTACTTTGACGGAGAAGATGCAGATGTTCAGGTACTTTACAATGCACTTTTAGCGGAGCTGCTTGAAAACGGTTTTTTATCAAAACTGCTCAAAGCAGAGCAGAAAGAAGCGGAGAAGAAAACTACAAGGAAAAAGTAGAAGAACAGAGAGAACTTACATGGGAAACGTATTGCTCGGAAATCCGCCCATTCTGGCTTTTAGTTACGAAAGGGTATGGATTTACTGTGCATGACATAGACACGTCCTGCCCGACTGATTTACAGCCTTATGCGGATGCTTACAACTTAGATAAAAAGCAAAGAGACAATGAGATGTGGATGTGGTTTGGAACATATGGATTGTCTGCGGTATCAGTGGCAGTAGAACATTGCCTTGCGGGACGAAAAGCAAAATCAAAGTATATTAAGAAACCAATTAATGAGCAACAAGGAAAAGATGATTCGGAAATGACGGAAGAAGAAATAAAGAAACAGAGAGAGCTATTTGTGGCAAAACTTAAAGTCATGCAGTCAAACTATGAGTTGAGCCATCCAAAACCAGAAAAGAACTTGGAGGTATAAATATGTCAATTAGAATTGGATCTGCAAGACATGATGAAAATGGGAAATTGACCGGTGGGAGACCGGGAGATCAGACAGGAACAGAAGTAAGTATGCAAAACTTTTATGTTCATAAAAAAGGATGGGTTGTGTTAAGGCCAAAAACAAAAGAAATGGCTGATGATCTGGCAGGATCGATGATCACGGCTTGCAACAATGGCAATATCGGATATTGCCAGGGGCACAGGCTTGGAATTGTCAAATATGGTATTAATTCAAAAGTAAAAACAGAAGCAGATTGCGGCACAACGGTACGGGCATGCATTATTCATGCAACTGGAAAAGATGTTGGTAATTTCACTACAGCAAATGAAAGATCTGTATTGCTTGCGAGCGGCATGTTTGATGATATTGGAGAGTATGTTGCAGGCATGGTTCTTTACAATGGAGATGTTCTTGTCACAAAAACAAAAGGTCATACAGCGATTGTGACAAGCGGAAACCCTAGAAAAAATGTAAAAGATCATTTAAACCCATATCCAGAGCCTACAAGGGTTTTAAAGAAAAAATTTCCTTGCATGAGAGGGAACGATGTGAGATGGCTTCAGACGGAGCTTATTTATCACGGATGCCTAGATGAAAAGGACAAAAAGGGAAACAGCAATGTGGACGGTATTCTTGGAAATGATACAGCTACTGGGATTGGAACATTCCAGAAAAAAGTCGGAATTACAGTAGACAAGAAATGCGGACCGGTTACAAGAGAAAAATTAAAAGAGTAGATCAAGGACGGTAAGGGGTCACAGCCTACCGTCTTTTTATTTTGCATAGAAAGTTGGTGCGCTTATGGCAGATATTGATGAATTACAGATAAAAATTAAAGCTGACTCTTCAAAAGCGAGTAATTCCATAGAAAGCCTTGCATCAAGCATGGAAAGACTTAGAAAAAGTGTTTCTTTTGATACAGGAAAGCTCTATAGCATTTCATCTGGGATAAAAGGGATATCGGATGCGGCAAGCGGATTTAAAGGCGAAAAATCAAAAGAGATTACATCACTTGCAACGGCTTTAAACAAATTTTCCGGAATAGACACAAACTCTATTTACGGCATTTCATCCGCAATGAAGTCTTTTTCTGATGGGATGCTCAATGTAAAAACAATAGATGTAAGCGGCATCACAAACACAGCAGCAGCACTTTCCAAGATGGGAGGAAAGCTGGCTACTTCCGGCACAAGCAATCTAATTAAAATCAAGGATGATCTTGCCTACTTTGTGAAAGGTATGAACAGCGTAGGAAGCCTTAACTTTGATACAGCAGGATTGTCTAATCTGATTACAAGCATTAGTAAACTCGGTGGAAAGATTTCTACACAGGCAACAGCCAATTTGCCGCAGATATCAGCGCAGTTGCAGAACTTTGTGCGCCAGATGAACAAAATCGGCGAACTGAAATTTGACATGACAAACATGAGTAGCCTCGTGACTTCCATATCAAAGCTAGGAAGCGTTGCAAGCGGCAGGGCGGTAAACAACATACCTTTGCTTGCAGATAACCTTAAATACCTGTTTGAGACGCTTTCAAAAGCACCAAACGTAAGTTCAAACATTATCCAGATGACACAGGCACTAGCAAACCTTGCAAAAACAGGCGCATCATCCGGTAGAGCAGCAACATCACTCGGAAAAAGTTTGAACATTTTTAGTGGATCTGCGAACAAGGCGAAGAGTAGCAGCTTTAGCCTTGCGGCAGCGTTTGGAAAACTGTATGCATCTTACTGGCTGTTGTTCCGTGCTTTTTCAAAGATTAAGGATGCAATCGACATTTCATCTTCTTTGACAGAGGTTGAAAACGTTGTCCGTACCACATTCGGCAATTACGAAAAGCTGATACAGGACTTTTCTAAAACATCCATACAGGATTTTGGTATGTCAGAGCTGACCGCCAAACAGGTATCAAGCCGCTTCCAAGCTATGGGTACAGCCATGGGATTTTCACAAGGAAAGATGGCTGACATGTCGCTTGAACTTACCAAGCTGACTGCTGATATGGCTTCTTTCTATGATATGGAGCAGTCTGACGTTGCTAGAAACTTGCAGGCAGTATTTACCGGGGAAACAGAACCATTAAGAAAATACGGTCTTGACCTCACACAGGCTACCCTTAAAGAGTGGGCTATGAAGGAGGGATTGGATGCTGACATTTCGTCCATGACACAGGCTGAAAAGGCTATGCTCCGGTATCAGTACGTTATGGCAAATACAGCGGCGGCGCAGGGCGACTTTGCAAGAACAGCTGATACCTGGCACAACCAGGTAACAATCTTGAAACAGTCATTCGAACAGCTTGCATCTATCATCGGTGGTGCGCTAATCAACGCATTTAAGCCATTTTTAAAGACATTAAATGCAGTTATGCAGAAAGTTATTTCTTTTGCAACGACCGTGACCAATGCGTTAGGTGCAATTTTCGGTTGGAAATTCGAGATTTCTGCCGGTGGCGTAGCTGACGACTGGTCGGATGCGGCTGGAAGCGCAGATGATATTGCAGACAGCACCGGGAAAGCATCAAAGAACATTGACAAAATGAACAAGGGCATCCGTGCTTTTGATGAGTTAAATAATATCACGACACCGGACAGTTCGGATGGATCTGGATCAAAAGGAAACGGAGGAAGTGGGGCTTCTGGTGGTGGAGCATCCGGAGGTCTGGTTCAGACAGATACCATTTTCAAAGACTTTGAAAGTAACATCAAAGACCTTTATCAGCTTGGAAAGTATATCAGTGATGCGCTGTCAGATGCTATGGAGTCCATTGACTGGGAGAAAATTTATTCCAAAGCAAGAAACTTCGGAAAAGGTCTGGCTGATTTTCTTAACGGTCTTATCAATCCTCGATTGTTTGGAAATATCGGGAAAACGATTGCCGGGGCATTAAATACAGTTATTTATGCTGCACTTTCTTTTGGAACAACATTTGATTGGACAAATTTTGGAAATTCACTTGCAGAGGGAATAAATAAATTCTTTCAAACATTTGATTTTGCTTCACTTGCAGAGACAATAAATGTGTGGGTTCAAGGAATATACACAACTATCAAGACAATGATACAAAACATTAGTTGGTCTGATGTGTGGCAAGCAGTAAAAGATTTTCTATCAAACCTTGATTTAGAAACAGTTGCGATCATAATAGGGGCATTAACCATAAAAAAAATTGCAAAGACAATAATCGGAGCAAATATTCTAAATACTATAGGAAAATTTATTGCCGGTAAAGTAAAAGACGCAATAGTAGTTGCTTTAGGCGCGGAAAAGGGAACTGGAATAGGAACTGCACTTGTTGGAATGTTCAAAAGAGGAATTGGAAAATTTGGAGAAAGTGTTGGGAAAATACTAATCCCAAATCTTATGAGTGGACTTAGCTTAAACGAGTCTATGGTAGCCGCATTTGGAACAGTCGGAACAACTCTTGCAGGTATTGTATCAACTGTTGGAGGAGCAATTTTAGCAGTAACCAACTTCGTAAAGATGATGAAAGATGGGTTTAGCTGGTTAAATGAAATATTAATGCTTGTAGGAACTGCCTTGGCAGCAGTAGGAGCTGTTATTCTTGGAGTTGCTGCAGCACCGGCAGCTTTGGTAGCAGCTATTGTAGCGGCAGTAGGAACAATTGTTGTTTTAATACATGATAATTGGGAAACAATAAAAAGTTGGTTTTCAGGTATTTCAGATTGGGTTAATGAAAAAATATTTACTCCAATATCAACTAAAATTTCTGATCTTTGGAAAACGGTAACCACTGTATGGCAAAATGCTTCTAATTGGTTCAGTACAACGGTCATAGAGCCAATAGTAAACTTTTTCCAAGGACTTTGGACTAGGGTAAAACAGATATTTGAGGGACTTTGGATAATTATTCAAGCAATTTGGATAACTGTATCTGGATGGTTTAATGATAATGTAATAACACCAGTTGTAAACTTTTTCCAAGGACTTTGGATTAGTGTTTCCGGATTTTTCAAACAACTATGGGAAGATGTAAAAAAAATATGGAGTAAGGTATCAAAATGGTTTAATGAAACCGTGGTAATTCCAGTAATTAACTTTTTTAAGCCAATCTGGACAAAAGTCAAAGAATTTTTTTCAAATTTGTGGAATGATATAAAAACAATTTGGGCATCTGTTTCAAATTGGTTTGATACAAAAGTTATACAGCCACTTCTTGGTGTTTTTAATAGCTTGTGGTCTGGTGTAAAATCAGGAATGGTAAGTGCAATGAACGCCGTAATCGGTGGAATTGAAAGTGCGATAAACTTTATCGTGGGTGGTATTAACACAATAATAGGTGGATTTAATAAAGTTGTTTCTTGGGCGGCAAAGGTTGCAGAGGTTGATTGGGGTGGTGTGGATTTAGTACCAACAGTCCAGTTAAGCCGAATACAAGCGTTTGAAACAGGAGGTTTCCCGGAAGATGGTTTATTTTTTGCAAATCACGGAGAAATGGTTGGACAGTTTAGTAATGGAAAGACAGCAGTTGCGAATAACAGCCAAATCGTAGAAGGAATTAAAGAAGGAGTAAAAAGCGCAGTATCAGAAGCATTGACACCATACTTGTCGCAAATCGCACAAAATACAAGTGAAAACAGCGGAATTAAAGTTGAATTAGACGGTAAGGTAATATACGACAGTACCGTTAAGCAGTGGAAAAATGAAGCGAGAAGAACACAAAAAAATCCTGTTCCAATATTTTAATGACAAATGAACTTACTTATGATATGATTTGAATATCATAATCGTAGGAGGAAGAAGTTATGTATAATTTATTTATGATTTTAGGGATACTTATTCTTTTTGTTGGAACATTTTCAGCAGTAGTTACCGCAATAGTTTTTGCGGTAAAGCATAAAAAGGTAAAAACGCCATTATTGTATATACCGATTTGCTTGATTGTTGGAATTATCTTATTGGTTATTGGATCAATAATGTATGGAAAAACTGATGAATACAAGCAATATATGGAGCAAAAAGCGAAAGAGGAAAAAATAATAGAAGATCAAAATTCGGAAGAAACAGAAAAAACAGAAGAAACGGAAATTGCAAAAGATGAAACAGAAGAAGCAGAGACAGAAAGCAGTGATAAAATCCAGACAGAAACAGAGAATAAAATAGAAAACAGAGATACAGAAACTAAGAAAGAGACGGAAATAAAAGAAGCAGAGAGTGAGGAAACAGAGCAGAAAGAAGATACGGAAATAAACTCTGAAACAGAAGAAACAGTTTCATCCGGTTATTCTTTTGAAGCAAAAGGTTTTAAAATTACAGTAAACGAAACAAATGTTGACTTTACAGACTATGATAATGAGTATGGTTGGAACACTCCACAGAGCGGAATGAAATATGTAATGGCTTCTTTTACATTTGAAAATACAAACAAAATGGATAATTATGTGAGTATTTACGATTTCGAATGTTATGCAGATGGAGAGTTGTGTGAACAGGTTTATGGTCTGGATGATAGCGATTTCATTAATGCTAATTTATCTTCTGGAAGAAAGGTTTCGTTTAAAACATATTATTCTGTTCCAATAAATGCAAAAACAATAGATTTGGAGTATGAAACAAACTTTTGGACAGATAAAAAAGAGGTAATAAAAATACAATAGATAAATAAATTTGGTATGGCCTTTATAACATATTGCAAGCGGGAGGGAACTTATGAAAAAGTGGGGGATGCTAGTTTTATTATTGTCTTTATTATCATTGACAGGATGCGGACAGCAGGTAAAGGAAAATACAAGTGAAGTCGTGGGAAAATCAACAGAGCGTGATACAAATTCTATAGAAACGGAAATTGCAAATTCGGAGGCTGTTGAAAATGAAGACCAAAATATAGAGGTTTCAAAAGGAGTAGGTTCTTATCAATATAGCTATGATGAAAACAATGGTTTGTTTATTGGTTTGTTTGAAAAAGAAAACGGAGAATATGAAATAAATTCATATGGAAATTATAATGATATAAACTTGGCAATATTTGATTGCTATGCAATTTCTAACATACCAATGGAACAAGAAATTTCTGTTTATTATGTTGCTAATATTGGAGAAAATTCGTATTTTTTTAAATATGAAGATGGTAATATACTTCAAAATGATTTTTCTGATTTTATTGAAGAATTTTCCATTCCCGAAGAATTTTCACAAAATGTCGTTAATGTAAATAGTGAAGTGGAATCATTCTATAACTCTTATGGAATAGGAAGCAAAGCAATAGAAAGCGATGTTACGCTTGGGATGAAGAATGCATTAGAGCAAGCAGAAAGATATTTGGATTTAACAGGTTTTTCATATCAAGGTATCATTGAACAGTTAGAATATGAAAAGTATACCCATGAAGAAGCGGTATATGCAGCAGATAATTGCGGAGCTGACTGGAAAGAGGAAGCTGTGAAAAAGGCGAAAGAATACTTGAATTTAACATCTTTTCCAAGGCAAGGGCTTATAGAACAATTAAAATATGATAAATTTACAGATGAAGAAGCAGAGTATGCAGTTGATAAAATAGGGTATTAATAGAGGGAGCGCAGAGATGCGCTTCTTTTTTTAGAAGCATTTCAAAAAAGTATTGAGATGCTTGCGAAGCGGCATACCCGGAGTATGAAATTTAAAACAAATAATTTTAGCACTTATCAAAAACGGTAGGTGCTATTTTTATACCAATTTTACCGACTGTCATTTGAGACAGCCGCAAACCAAAACAGTTAGGTGGTGGGAAAATGGCGTACAGCGGATGGCTGTTAAAGATTGGAAATTACACAGTACCAATGTCTTTTATGAAGCCGGAGACATACAGCCCTTATGTAAATATGCAGGACTTGGATGATTACTACGATGCTAACGGCTATCTACATAGAAATGCCGTGGAATTAAAGGCGTTAAAAGTTGAATTTGAAACACCGGATATGCTTACAAACACGGAATTTAATTCCATTATAAGTAATATACGTCAGCAGTTTACTAATGCAACCGGAAGAGCATGCTATATCACGGCGTACATCCCGGAATATGACGATTATGTAACACAGTACGGATATATGGCAGATTTTCAGCCTACGATATACGGAACGTATGGCGGTCAAATCCATTACAACTCTGTAAGACTGGCATTTATAGGGGGTGTGTACGGTGGATAAATATAAATATTCGGATTTGTTTTTAAACGACACGGTAGACAAGCAGCTAAGCATTATATCTGATGACGGGCAGATTAATATTACAAACAATGAGTTACATCAGCAAAAGTTTGAACTTACAGAAAGCATTTGCTCTGAAAGTGAACTGGTATTTGGATCATGCGAAGCAAGCATGATGAAGTTTACGGTTTCAAATACTTTTCTCCCAATGAAAGACAAGGTTCTGACAGTAAGCATGGCATTAAACAAAAATACGGATGAACCTTATCAGATTGGTGTATACAGAGTTTATTCAGATGTTCCTACAGCAGATAGAACAGCGCGAGATGTTGTAGCATATGACTTTATGTATGATATTCTGACTGTCGATGCCACAAACTGGTACGCTAATGTGTTTCCGACTAGAGAAGTAAAGAAAGAAGATGGCAAAACAGAAACCGTGTATGATCCGGTTACATTGCGATACTTCAGAGACAGCTTTTTCAAATGGCTTGACATAGAAATTGAGCAAATCTCGCTCGTTAATGATGACATGCTGATTGAAAAGACAATAGATGTTCAGATGTTCGGGGAAAACGCCACTTACATTACCGGAAAAGATATCCTTAACAGTGTTCTGGAAGCCAACGGCTGTTTTGGGCATTTTAGGAGAGACGGGAAATTCCATTTTATCTATTTAGAGCAGAGCATACAGGGGTTATACCCCAGAAACGACCTGTATCCATCCGATGATCTGTATCCTCGTGATCCGAAGAGTATCCGGATAGGGAAAAGTTTTTACATTTCCGCTCAATACGAAGATTATCTGGTAAAGAGTATTGATGGATTGCAGATCCGGGAGAAAGAAAATGATATCGGCGTGATCGTGGGCGGGACCAGTAACCCATATATTATCGAAGATAATTTCCTTTTCTATGGGAAAGGTACGGAAGAACTGACCACGATCGCAAACAACATTCTTTCTAAAATCAGAGGTATTGTTTATCGACCATTTACAGCAGATTGTAAAGGAAATCCTTGTCTTGAAGTTGGAGATGCCATCCGTATACCGACCAGATACGAAATCATTGAGTCGTATATTTTGAAACGCACCTTAAAGGGAATACAGGCGTTGCGGGATAGTCTGGAAGCAGAGGGAGAAGAGAGCCGCACCGGGAATGTGAACGGTATACACAACAGCATCATCCAGCTTAAGGGAAAGAGTAATGTTCTTGAGAGGACGATTGAGGAAACACGATCCACCATTACTAATGTTGAAGCAGGATTGAAAACAGAAATATCACAGACTGCATCTGAAATCCGTCTGGAAGTACAAAACACCACAGAGGGACTTTCCTCACGGATAACGATAAATGAAAACGATATTACATCCGAGATATCTCGTGCAAAAGATGCAGAAAGTGCAATTCGGCAAACGGTAGACGAAGTATCAATTAGCGTAACGGATAACGTAAAAAATTTACAATCGCAAATTGACGTAAATAAAGATAACATATCCTTGAAAGTATCCGCTGACAAAATAGTAAGTGCTATTAATATGTCGCTGGAAAAAGTTTCTATACTGGCAGATAAGATAGACCTTAATGGTACTGTGACAGCAAATGGAAATGTAAAAATCTTAAAAAATGGAACTATCAAGGCAAAAAATGCTGAGATAGAGGGAAAAATTAATGCTACAGATGGAGTATTTAAAGGTACTGTATATGCACAAGATGGAAAGTTTACCGGAGCCATAGTATCTTCCAGTGCAAAGATAACCGGTGGCTCTATTAAAATTGAGTCAGCAGAAGCGGAAAATTATATCACATTAAACCGTGAAGGGGTGCGAACAACACTTGGAAACGATGGCGCAAAATCAACAGCAAATAATCAGGAAGCAATATTCCAGTACTCACAAATTACTACGTATGCTAAAGATGGCAGCGGAAATCCAACCACGCAAGCGGCATTATATCCGAATGGAGTGGTATTTAGCCAGACGAGTTCATCATCTTCTGACAGACGACTAAAAGATGATATCCGCTATCTAGATCCGGAGAAAAGCAGGAAATTTGTGAATAGTTTAAAACCTTGTAGCTTCATATTTAAGGCAACACCGGAGAGAAAACACCGGCATGGATTTATTGCGCAGGAAGTCATAGATACCATAGGAGATGATGACTGGGGACTGGTTGAGTCAAACCGGATGGTAGATGGACAGGAGTTCTATGGCATAGCGTACACAGAGATCATACCGGATTTAGTAGCAGTAGTGCAGTCGCAACAGCAGGATATAGAGCATTTAAAAGAAAAGGTGGGTCAATATGTTTAATTTGAAAGTACGTGAATTTAAGGATGACATTATCAACTATATAAATGCCAGTGTAGATATTCCTGCGGAAGTAAAATTTCTGGCATTAAAAGATATTTGCCATCAATTGGAAACAGCGGCAAATAATCAAGTTGCATTGGAAAAGCAGGAACGTAACCGGCAAAGGAAAGAAGCTGATTCAGAACCGGACAAGGAGGGTGGGGAAGATGAATAAAGCTCATAGTTCTATAAATTGGGAAAATTACCCGAGTGATGAAACACCTCTTAATGAAAGTAATCTCAATAAGATGGACAGATCTATTGATGCAATCGATGATCGTGTGATCGAACTCGATACGACCAAGGCAACAAAAACGGAAGTTGCCACATTGGTGGCTGATGTAACCTTTGAAGAGTCAACCGGTATTATTACAGTCACAAGAAAGAATGGATCAGTATTTACCATCGACACGCAGTTGGAGAAGATTGCGGTCAACTTTACCTATGATCCGACCACAGAGCAGATCATACTTACTCTGATCGATGGTACGAAGCAGTACATAGACCTGTCGGCACTGATTACACAGTATGAGTTCCTTGATTCTGATACGGTAGCTTTTTATATTGATAAGGATGGAAAAGTGTCTGCCATCGTCAAAGAGGGTAGCATTGAAGAAAAGCATTTAGAGCCTAACTATCTTGCGAAAATCAAAGTGGAAGTGGCAAAGGCAGAGTCAAGCCAGCAGGCAGCGGCAAAGTCTGAAATAAACGCCAAAGCAAGTGAGAATGCCGCAAAAGCCAGTGAAACAGCGGCAAAAACATCCGAAACCAATGCCAAAGCGTCAGAGACAGCAGCGGCAAAGTCAGCCACGGCGGCAGCAACATCCGAGACTAACGCAAAAGCCAGTGAGACATCCGCCAGTCAGTCTGCAGCCACAGCCACAAGTGAAGCGGCATCTGCCAGCCAGTCCGCCAGTACTGCCACAGATAAAGCCACAATCGCAACGCAGAAAGCAACAGAGATCATAGGTAAAGCCGAATCTGCAGCAGATAGCGCAACTAAAGCACAGAGTTATGCCGTGGGTGGTACCGGGAGCAGAGACGGAGAGGATTCCGACAATGCGAAGTATTATTTTGAACAGGTAAAAGATGTGTCTGAAGCTATTAAGGGCGGATTGCAGCCGAGAGGAACGGTGGCTTTTGCGGATTTGCCACAGCTTGCGGACTGTGTTGCAGGATGGATGTTTAATATTTCAGATGAATTTACGACCACCGCAGATTTTAAAGAGGGAGCGGGCAGTACAGTTCCGGCGGGAGCAAACATTTACAAAACATCAGATGATAAGTGGGATGTGCTGGCCGGAACTCCAGTTACCGGAATCAAAGGTGTAAATGAAGATTCTTTCCGTAGGGGCAATGTAGAACTCACAGCAGAAAACGTCGGTGCAGTGGCAACCGGTGGAGATACAGCCGAGAATACAGCAACCTTTACGAGTAGTGATGTGGCAGACGGATCAGCGTCAGCATGGACAACCGTATCAAAATTATCAAGTGGCGAAAAACATTCTTCTATTTTAAAAAAGGTGTCACAGATGTTCAAGAATGTGCGGTATCTCTATAAGATGCTTGGAACAACGGATATTTCTAAGATTGGGAATGGTACTTGTACCGGGGCGATAAGTTCACTAAACGACGGTTTAAAGAAGTTAATGTTAGAGAATTTTATTATACAATTAGTTGTAGGAAAAGGCGAATATGGATGGTATGCGACTAATGCGATATATATCGGTGATTTCAGATCACTTAATATAACACATTTGGGTTTATTTGGGGCAACTGACGTGCTTGATTCATATTATAATAATCCTACTTATGATAATAACGGTATCACTGTTGATAATAGCAATGGGCTTGTTTATGCAAAATTCTCTGATTTTAAAATTGTAGAATTAATCCCAACTGGCACAACAATTTATATTCAAGGAACTGTATCACGCTAACATAACAACAATCTGTGCTCTGATATGTGGAAAGTTATAAATAATTATAATATTTTCCCGAACGCTTGCCAAATAACGGAAAATGTAAGTTCTTCTGCATAATTGTTTTTAATAGTAAACATAATGCCATAGTTATTGTATTCGACATCATATATAGACATTTCGAATCCGAATTGCTTTGGTGTTAAAGAGCATATTGGTGTGTCTATATATTGCTTATTAAATTTTATGGTTACCTTAAGAGAATCATAGGGTTTTATCGCCGCCATATAAACACCGTCTTGTTTTTGATATTTCTTTAAACCGTCGTTTTATGAACAAAGCGGACAACTTGGCACAAAAGAAAACCTATGTAGAAATATAATAAAATCAAGAGCCTAAGAGCCGATTACATGACCATGTGTTGTGTAGCCGGCTCTTTTGTATAAAGCTTTCGGGCAGAAAGGAAAATTATGCACTTAAAATTCATCACAGATAACTAGCAGATGCATAATTTTCAACCAGTAATTAATTTTTTAACAAAATTTAAACTAATCAATCGACATTCTGTGACAATAACAAATTTACCTGTCGAAACTTGCGACCGAAAGAAATTGAATGTTTGCGGGAAAATTTGTAAAATAAAATTGTCCGATAAGGGCACTTCAAGTTCTGGTTGTGGGGATGAGTTATGGCGATTTCTTATCCCCGCAAGCTCAATATATGTTAGAAATTTCTGATTATTTGTTAAATGGGGTTGACGGTATCGAACATAAGTTCTATAATTTGTTTATCGCTATCGGAAGTGCGGAATGATTGGAGGAGAATAAGATGGGGGAGAAAGAGGAAACAAATGTTCCAGATTATAATGAAGAAGAGTACAGAAATTACATAATTGATATGATTGAAAGAATGGATAAAACACGATTGAAGTTTTATTATAGATTTATTCGTGGAATGGAAGAAGAGCGGCAGTAGCCGCTCTTATTTTTTATCTTTATTTGCTAATGATTCAACAATACTGTCAACGGAGCTTTTATCTTTGTCATTTAATGAAACGTAATATGCTAAAAGTCTTTTTATTCTATCAGCATCATTATTAGTCGATATTTCTATCAATAAATCAGCCATATCATCTGAATATTTTTCCATTTCAGGCTCTTTTCCGGTCATAAGATAATCAAGTGTTACTCCAAAGTAATCAGCTATCTTCTGTAATTTGTCTTGTTTTGGAGCACTTCTACCAGTTTTCCAATCAGTAAAAGTAGAACCGGCTATTCCAGTTGCTTTTCCAACTTTGTATGCAGATACTCCTTTTTCTTCAAGCAATTTCAAAAATATTTCGTACATATTCCCTCCAAATAAAAATAGTTATGAAATCATAAATAAAATGCTTGACAAATAGACTATGGAAGTATACTATATAACCATAGTTATGAAATCATAAATAGTTTTTAATAAAACGGTTGCAATTTCATAATTAAAAAGGGAACCGTTTATTTTTTCTTGACCGAAACATATTATAACGGATTTCCTAACTATTTGCAATAAAAAGTTAGAATATTTTAAAAACTGTAAGAGCCGAGCAATCGGCTCTTACAGAATTAGCGGAAATTTTCTGGATAATTATTCCGCAAGGAGCATTGTTCACACGAACCACCGTATTTTACATAGTTACATTGAACAGTACCCTTTAAGTAACTTCCATCTCCGGCATCTATGCAGTTAAGAACAACGGAGTAGGTTATCTTTTGTGTCTGGCAATAGCCAGTTATGGTGCGGTAAGAATTTATAATTATCACCTCCATTCACAAAATGTTACAAGAAAATTATATAGAATATTCTAACTAATTTCAAGGGAAAGGAGTGTTTAAATGTATCAGAAGTTTGAACAGCTTGTAAAGGCAAGAGGAATTTCTACATACAGAGTTGCAAAAGATATTGGTCTTGCGCCTACAGTATTTTCAGATTGGAAATCTGGAAAGAGCAAGCCAAAGGCAGACAAGCTGAAAAAGATTGCAGATTACTTTGGCGTTACGATTGAATATTTTCTTGAGTAGAAAGGAGAAATGAAGTGAGAATTTTAAAAGAAATGCTCAACACGTTAAAGAGTATTGACGGTACACTAAAACGCATTAAGCAGTCTATTTTAGGAGAGAAACAGCGTGAAATGAAAGAAATTGTTTCTCACGTAATGATTGGAGGAAGTGGTAGAATTTCGCACAGCGAGGAAGTAAAAGATGCCCTCTACCAGCAAATTGAAACACTGGCAGAGGAAAGCAAGAAAACATCTGATACGGAAACAAAAATTCGCATTGCAGGAGAAATTGACCGTATCGCTGAAACGATTATTAGGATTGATGCCGATTAAACATCGGTTATAGTACAGAAAGGAGTTGGAGGGGATGGACGAGTTAGTGAAAGTCAATTTTGATACACAGACAGTATCGGCAAGAGAGCTGCACGAGCAGTTACATATTGGGACAAAGTTTACTACATGGTTTGAACGCATGAAAGAATACGGTTTTACAGAGGGAAATGAGTTTTTCCCAAAATTGGGAGAAACCTCAGAAAGTGGCGGTAGACCATCGGTAGACTATGACATTTCTGTGGACATGGCAAAACAG
>OIYG01000397.1_pt1 | contig 43791 bp, 54 predicted proteins | sample 1587861 | NCBI WGS metagenome assembly OIYG01 (sample SAMN03283272) | human gut metagenome | biome: human-associated habitat; material: feces | host: Homo sapiens | place: Peru | collected 2012
AGTCCGACTGCGACGTGTGCGGCTGTGCGCAGCGGTACAGCAGGCCGTTGTACTGCCGGATGTCGCCCTTGGCATATGCCACGCTGTCCGCGCTCCATTCGTCAAACAGCACTGTAGGAGCCGCCAGTGCCGCATCATCCGGCGCATAGGCCGCGAGGGTCTGCGTCGCTGCGCGGATCGCCTTCGCCTGTTCAAGAATGTCGCTTCTCAGCTTAGTCACGGGTCTTCACCCCCAGTTCCTTGAGCGCCGCCTCCATCGTCGTCAGATCGGGCTGGTTCGGCTCTTCTGCTGGGTCCGGCTCCGGCGGCAGCTCCAGCTTCAGCCCCGTCAGCTTCTGCCAGCCCTCGATCTGCCCCGGATCGATCTCCACCAGATTCACAACCTCGCCGTTGGCATCCTTTGCCTGATACACTGCCATTTTTCATCCCTCCTATATTGCAATTCGGATAACCAGCGCGCCGGATGTGCCGCCTGCGCCGTAGCCCGCGCCGCTCAATCCCCAGCCCGCGCCCTGCGCCGCCGTGCCATTCGCACGCCCGTAATCCGTGTTCTTCGTCGCATCCCAAAACCGGGACATGATTTTCCCCGCGCCCGGTGTTCCGTTCTCGCCGGGAGCCTGCCGAGAGGGCATTGTTGACAAGTTTTCCCCGTATGACGTCCCTCCGTTGCTCCCTCCCGTGCCCGGCGTCCAGTCATACGGTGATGTCTCTCCTTTTTTACAGCGTACTGTGCCGTTGTTCCCTCCATTGGCGGATACGCCAAGAAACGAGGTTGATCCGCCCTTAGTGCCCACGACATCTGTATTGTAGCTCGTCTCTCTGTAGTGATCGTTATTCGTTCCGCCCGCGCCGATTGTCACAGGGTGCAGCGCAATGCCGAGAATCTTCCCGATTGCCATCTCTGTAAAGCCACTCCCGCCACCCGCGCGATGATTGTAGCTGCTGGTCATTGTCGCAGATCCACCACCGCCGCCTATCATCCACAGGTCGCAGATATACTGCTTCTGCACGGTCAGTGTGCCAGACTTGACAATTACCGCTTCGGCATAGAGTTTGCCGTCGTAAATCTCCCAGCCGACCTGCCACGGTCCGTCAAACGTGATTTCTCCGTTCAGGAAGGGATTGCGGCTGGCGCTAGGTATACCGCCCACTCTTCCGTTTTTGATAATCATCTGTTCCTCCTATACTGCGATGCGGATGACCAGAGCGCCGGGATGCGCGTTCACCAGCGCGTTGCCATAGCCGCCGTAGTCGCCCCCAGCCCCGTAGCCTTCGCCGTCGCCGTTGTCAACCCCGCATCGCCAGTGCAGCCAGCCGCCCGTACCGTGCGCATAGCCGTTGGACGTACCATCTGCGCCCGCTTCATTTTCCTTATCAGGATCGCCAAATCGGTATCTGTCGCCCGTGCCCGACTGATTCATGATGCCGCCCTTGGCCGTAAAAATCGCCGCCGCACTGCTTGATCCCCCCACCCTTGCAACCGTGGTGTCACCGCCGCTTCCGCGCGTGTTCTTCGTCGCCCCCGCGCCAACAGTGACCGCGTATTGCGTAGCCGAAAGCGCAAAATTCAACAGTTTATTTGTCGATCCGCCGTTCATGACACCCGAATAATCGAACGGACCGCCGCCGATGCCCCAGAAATCAGCATTGTAATTATCAGCGCTTTGAAGCGCGCCGGAAGTATAGAAGACAGCCTCCCAATAGGGCGTGCCTCCATAAAATTCTATGTACCATCCGCTCCATTGACCAGTGTAGGTGATCCTCGGCTTGTTGTTGGGATCAAGTCCCCCTGCGATTGCCGTGCCGACAATACGCTGCGCATCCGCAACGTAGGCGATCTTGCCCTCCGCGATATCTTCCGCCGTAGCGTTTGCGTCAGACAGGTCGATGAATATTGCGTTCAATCCCGGCTTGCTCAAAATCTCATCCAACCCTTCCACGTCGCTGGTTTTATGCGTATGGGATGCCGCAGCGTAGTCCGTACCGGCAACCGCCTTGGCCACCTTCCCGCCAGCGCCCTTGAGCAGCCCGGTGATGTCCGTGCTTGTGGAGGTGCTGACCGCGTTCGGCCCCACAGCGCCCTGCGGCCCCTGCGCCCCGGTCTCGCCCTTTGGCCCCGGTGCGCCGTCCGCGCCCTTCGCACCGTCCGCGCCCTTGTCCCCCTTGGGGCCGGGATCGCCTTTGTCGCCTTTGTCGCCCTTCTGGCCTTGGAGCGCGCCGTTGTTCACCCATCCCAAGGACGGGCTCCAGACGTAAATCTCATAAGGCGCTGCCACGCCAACGCCGTATGCATCCCCCGGTGCGGGATTCGTCACCGCCACGCGCAGCGCTGCCTCCGTGGCGTAATAATCGAGGATCGTCAGGCCGCGCCCCGGAGCGCCCGTGTCGCCCTTGTCGCCCTGACTGCCCTTGTCGCCCTTCTCTCCCTTGGGGATGTCAAAGGTAAACGCAATGCCTTCCGTGTCGATGGTCGCGCCGCCGGATGCGGGCACGTCGCTTGCCACCTGCGTCACATCCACCGTGACGTTCCCGGTCGCCTTCTGAAAATCAGCGACCGTCTGCGCCTTGCGGATGACCTCGTCTGTGTTCTGCTGCACCTGCTGCGCCTCCGCCGCCACCTGATCCAGCAGCGTGGGATAGGCCTTCTCCAGTTTCTTCTTCGCCGCCGGGAGCACATCCACGATCACAAAAAACGGCTCGCTGTGCCACACCACGTCGTTCCCCACGCGGCGCTCGATGTAGCCCTGATAGCGCGCGGGGCGCTGGGTCTGGGTGCGCGTCGGCTGCCACAGGCCGTTGTTGAGCTGCACCACGTCGCTATAGTTGCCCGCCGTGATGTACAGCAGGCAGTAGCTCTCCGGCGTTTCGGTTACGGCAAAGCGCACAGTCTCCGCGTTGTGGTCGCTCTCCATGCCCACCGTGATGGTGGTTGGGATAGGCTTGCGCCCGTTGAACTGGATTGTCTTCATGCGCTCCTCCTATCCGATGACCATCAGTTTGAGCGGGAGGTCGACCTCCGGCTTGTCCCCGATGCACGTCGCTTTGATGTAGCCGTCGCCCTGCTCAAAGTAGCTCACGCGGCTCCAAGCCGTCGCACGCGCCTTTTCCGTGTCAAGGTCGCTGCTGTGCTCGTAGTCCGCGCTGGCATTCGTGGCAGCGCCCACGCCGTCGATGTGGACGGTCTGCGTGTAGGGCGCAGCCGTGCCCGTCCAGTTGGACGCAAGCAGCGTGCCCGTCTTCACCGTGGACTTTGCCGCCTTGGCCGCGTCGAGCGTCTTGCGCGCCGCAGCCTCTTCCGCCAGCGCCGCCTCGACGTTGACCGCTTCGTAATTTTCCGCCGTGTCAGCCAAGGCGATCTCGTTCGCGGAATAGCTGGGCTTTTTGCTGCCCACCCAGCTCGGCAGCTGCGCATCCGCGCCGGGATCGCCCTTGTCGCCCTTATCGCCCTTCGGCCCCGGTACGCCCTGTTCGCCCTTCGGCCCCTGCACGCCCTTATCGCCCTTCGGCCCTTTGATGTTCTTGGTCTGCGGGTTTTCCAGATCGCCGTTGTTCCACCAGCTAAGGTTCCCCGCGTCGTCCAGTGTGGGGTAGAAAAACGCGCCCGTCGCGCCCGTGTCGCCGACAGCGCCCTTGATCTGGCCGTAGTTCTTCCAGCCGGAGTGCTCTCCGAAGATGTATACGTCCACGGGGTTCGTGCCAACGCCGTAGCCGTTGCCCGGTACGGGGTTCGGAACGGCAGCATACAGCTCTTCCGGCGTGGCAAAGTAGTCCACCAGCTTAAAGCCCAGCCCGGTCTCGCCCTTCTCGCCGCGCGGCAGCCCCAGCGCCAGCTTAATGCCCTCCGCCGCCGTCATCGAGACCGATGCGGTCGCGGGATAGCCCGTCTTGAGCGTGGATGCCGTGACGGAGATGTTCGACATCTTCGCCTCGCGCACGGCCTCCGCCGCCACGCGCCCGGCCTCCGCTGCTGCTCTATCCTGCTCGGCAGCGTCGCGCAGCGCCTCCGCATCTTCGCGCCCCAGCTCGGCCTCCTGCCGCTCTTCCTCGGTCGCCTCGATGCGGTTCAGCGTGGCCAAGGCGTTGACCAGTGTCGTGAACTCGTCCCGGCTGGTGATCTTGCCGTTGTCATACAGCGCACCCTCGACAAACACGTCGAACTTGGGCGAGTAGAGAATCGCACCGTCCACGCCGTATACAAGGAACTCGCACGTCACCGTGCCCTCCACGGCTTCCATCTGCTCGTCGAAGATATAGGTGATCGTGCTGCCCAGCAGCTCGCAGTCGTTAAAGAGCACCGTCTCATCCGGCTTCACCGCGCGCAGGATCACCGAGTCCAGCCATTCGTAGTCCAGAGGCTTTCCGCCGTCCGTCAGCGTGGCGACGATCTTCCGAGACCGCTGCTCGCCCTGACGAACCCTGATCGACGCCTGGCTGCCGCTCCTGCGCACGTCCAGCCGCGTGTTATACGTTACATATCTCATCCGTTCCCCGCCTTTCTTGGGTTCATCCTATCATGCAAACCGCCGTGCTTTCTCACCACATAGACGCGAAAAGTGCCTCCGAAGAGGCACTTCCCTGTTTCACTTTTTCTCCTGCGCGTCCTTGATCCACTTTGCGATCTTGCTGTCCGGGTAATACTGATTGCCCCTCTTGTCGTGCAGGTCGAGCGACTGCAGCATGGCTTTGAGCTTGTTGTAGGTGCTCATGTCGCCCTTGAGGTACGCCTCCACCAGTTCGTCATGCACGTTGGTGCTGACGCGCTGCGTGATCTGGCCATCCGAATAGCCGTCCTTTTTCAGGTTGGCAACGTACTGTTTGACCGCACCGGCATCTCCGGCTCTGACCGCCTCCGGCAGATCGTCGTATTTCTCCGCCATCTGCCAGTCCTTGAAGCGCTCGTCGGTGTAGTAGAGCTTGCCCTTGCTGTCGTAGAGGTTCAGGTTCTTCAGCAGCGAGGCAATCTGGTTGTAGGTTCTCGTGTCGCCCTTCTGCCACGCCTCCAGCATCTTTTCCTTGTAGGTGCTGCTGATCCTGTTGATGATGTTGGAGTCCTTCTGCCCGGCGGCTTTCGCGTCCTTGATGAGCTTGTTGAGGCTCTGCACGGAGGCTCCCGCGTCCACCGCTTCATAGAGGGCAGCCGCCTTCTCTCCCGGCAGCCACTTGTCGATCTTCTCCTCCGTCATGCCGTAGCTGCCGTAGACATCCAGCAGCACCTTCTTGATCCGCGCCGCCTTCTGCGCATAGCCCTTGTCAAGTGCTTCCGTGTACAAGGGTTTGAAGGCGGTTACGGCCTTGTCCAGTACGGATTTCTTCGGGTCGTTGGCCTTGCTGTCCTTCTCCATCTCCGCCACGACAGTCTTGAGGTCTGCGGTCTTTCCGCTCTCAAAGGCCAGTGTGCCGACCATCTCCATGTCGTCCGCCGTGTAGAGGGCGGAATCCAGCTCGTCAAACTGTTCCGAATAGACGGACAGTGCCTTCTCGACAAGTTCTTTGCCGTATTGCTTCTCCAACTGCTCCCGCAGCGCTTCCTCCTTTGCGGTGTTGGGTGTCTCGCCCTTTTCGCTGTAATCGTAAAGCTCTGCAATGCGGGATTCGCTTTCCAGCAGCGCCTCGGCTTTCTTTTTGAGTTCGGAGTTGAGGCTGTTTTCGTAGAGCTTGATCGCCTTGTCCACGACTTCCTCGCCGTAGGTCTCCGCCAGTTCCGCGCGCAGCTCTTCCAGCCCGGCGATGTCGCCCTCGGCCTTCATCTCGTAGGCCTGCCGGATGCGCTCGTCGTTTTCCATCAGCGACTTGGCCACGCCCGTGTCGATGTCCTTGCTGCTCTTGCCCTTTCCTTCGAGGGTGTCGCGCAGCTTCTCGGCGCGTTTGTCATCGCCAGACGCGATGGTCTCGTAGAGCTTCGCATAGCCGTCCGCCGTGCCGCCGGTCGCGGCGGGAATCTCCACGCCGAAGAGACGGACGACCGATTCCACGTCACGCCAGAGGTTCTTGACCGGCAGCCCGGTCAGGTTGCCCACCGCGCCGATCAGGTTCTTGACCTTTGTGTAGACCGTCTTCTTCTCGTTGAACAGGCCGAGCGCCGCGTCGACCACATCGCCCACCACGTTCATGTCCGTGCGGGTTACGTCGTAGCCCTGTGCAAGCTCCATGACATCGGATACGAGCGGAATCTGGGTAAACACGGAGAAGTCGCTTCCGGCCACAAAGCCCAGAGGCGTTCCCAGCCAGTCAGGCAGCCCTTCGATCTTGTCGCCGAACAGCGCGCTCTTGAGCTGCGCCAGATACTTTTCCCAGAAGGTCTCGTAATCGTCATCGTCGCGTGCGGCGTAGACGACCGCTTTGACCGCCGCGTTGATGATCGTGGTCGCCGCCAGTGCCAGCGTGGCGGGGATGAAGTGTACCTTGCCGGAGTAGTTCTTGTCCTTAATGTGCAGCAGGGAGTACATGAACACATTCATGCTGGTCGTGGGCTCCGCCATGAAGGAGGTGACCATGCTGCCGAACTTGCTCTTGCTGCGCATCCAGTCCGAGCGGGAGAACGTCGAGTCGTACACCTGCGTAAAGTCGATCACCTCGTCAAAGCGCTTGCCCGCCGCCTTCAGCAGCGCCTCGCTGTTCATGGCAAGCCCTGTCTCACCGTGAATCTCAGCCTTGACCGAGTTCCACAGCGCACCCCAAGTGACCGCATCCGCCTTTTCCGGCAGCGTCCCAAACACCTTATCCGTCCATCCGATCGGGTTGGTCGGCTTTTTGTCGAGTATCCAGTCCGCAGCGCCCCTGCTGGTCTGCATATCAAAGCCACCGATGTCCTTGATGATCGCCGTGCCAGCGTACTGCTGCGCCTCCTGATACGCGCCCGTCCAGCCGAGCCTCATGTATTTGGGATTCATCAAGGAGAATGCGCGGAAGTATGCGGTGGGCTGCTGCACCACAACGGACATGGATGCAAGCACTGCGCCCTTCTTGAATCTGGAGAGCATCGGTCCCATCTCCTGATCGCGCACGTCCGCCGTGATCTTCCCGCCGACATCTGCGTTGAAGCGGTCGATGTACCGCACCACGTTATCTCCGTATGCGGCGCGCAGCGCGGACTTCATCGACATCTGCCGCTTGCCCTGCTCGTTGGGCTGCTTGTAATTGAGGTAGCGGATCATGTTGTCCTGCGGGATCGCCAGCCCCGCATACTTGGCCATCTCTTCGGCGTGGTTGCCGAATATCTGGTCGATGCTCTCCACCACCACGGGGTTGTTGGCAAAGGCGTTGATGCTCTTGCCGTGTCCCCAGTTCTTCAGGCGCGGGGTCTGCTGGCCGTCCGCCTGACCGGCTCCGTGGGCGATGTAATCGCTCGCAGAGTTGAACGGTACATAGTGCTGCCCGGTGTACTTTTTGTAGCCGGAGAGCGTCAGCGAGGTCTTGTTGCCCGCCTCCGCCAGCGTGGTGCTCATGTACCGCACCAGAGCGTCCGCATAGGCGATCTGCTCGTCCGTCAGCCAGCTCGTGATCTTCTGGATGTCCGCGTCGGAGATCGGATGCGCGGTGGTATCGTCCACGCGCTTTCCGTCCGCGTCGGTCTTAAACACGATGCCGCCGTCGGCAAGATGCCGCGTGTGCGTGTCCTGCTGTTCGCGCTGGTACATTTCGTATACGTCGAGCGCCTGCCCTCTGGACAACCGGATCGTGTCGCCGAACTCCGTGTTCAGCGTCAGCACATCGCCCTTCTGATCCAGCCACTTGTCGACGTGGTAGCGCTTTTTCAGGCCGGAGTGAAAGTCCTTGGAATCCCGCAGAATGAACGCCGCCTCGGTACGACCGTTGAAAAGGTCTCTGCCGATCCGCTCGTACTCGCCGCCGAGGCTGTCCATCAGGAAGATAGGCTTGGTGTTGCCCAGCATGAGCTTGCTGTCCATGATCTTCTGGAGCTGCTTGCGGACCTTGCCGGTCTTCCGGGAGCCCATCCGCTCAATCTCGCTGTCCGCCGCCTTGGAAAGGCTTTCGCGCCTGCCGTTGACAAACATCTTGTTGGCGTTGATGACCTCGTGCTTGATGCCGTTGAGCACGTCCGCCAGCGCCTTGAGCTGTGGCTCACTCAGGTCGCGGAGGCTCTTGATGTTGTCGTTGCCCTCGATCAGCGCGGTCAGCGAGGCGAGGTTGTCCACGGTTTCCTGATCCCACGTCGCCATGCCCACGTCGGGCGAACTCCTCTGCGCGTTCTCCACGGCGATCTGCATCTGCCGCATCCGCGCTTTCCAGTTTTCGGAGACCTTGCTGCCCTCCTTAAAGCCCATGTCGATGGCGCTGACAAAGTCGGATACCGCCCTGCGCAGCCCCTCCGGCACAAACCGCTTGTCGCTGGGGGACGTGTTCCATGCCGACAGCGTCATTGCCGCCGCCTTGATGCGGTCTTTGTACCTGCCGACTCTTTCCCGCGTTTTGATGGTCTCTCGCTGGGTTTTGAGATCCGCGGTGCGTTGCTCCTTGAGTGCAGCATACCGCTTGGATGCCAGCGCACGGTTGATAGCGTTCGCAATGCGCTCGTTCTCAATGTCCGTTCTGAGCTGCTGGTTCTTTGCCTTGAGCTTTTCGGTCTTGACCTGCTGCTTCTGGCGCTCTCCGCGCACAGCAGCGTCCTGCTGCCGCTGGGCGCGTTCCTTGGCGATTTGCAGCGCAACGTCCATTTCATCCTTTGCCTGCTGGCGCAGGTCTTTGATCTGCTGCTTCTGCTGCTGTTTCAGCTCGACCAGCTTGGCCTTCTGCTTGTCGGCATAGGTCTGCACCATGGGCGTGTCCGTATACCGTTGCTGGATTTCCAGCCACAGGTCAGCCGCCGCGCCGTCCATATCCATGTAGTACGGATTGACGATCTGCGGCTTAGTCACGTCGGCTGCGTTGGTCAGCGTCTCGATGAGGTCGCCGCCCTGAATGCCGTCGTACAGAAACGGATAGGACTCTGCCATTTCGCCGATCACCGTGTCCAACGCAACGCCGTCGTTTGAAATCTTGATCGTGCCGCGATATTCCTTGCGGAAGTTGGCCAAGCTGCCGTAAGAGGCCGCGATCTGCTCCTTCTGCGCGTCCGTCAGCCGGATGGGCGTGCTCTTCAGGTAGTCCTTGAGATCGGAGAACTGCTCCGATACAGAGGTGTCCACCTGCTGCGACTGCTCGATCACCTGTCGTGCCAAACCGATGCCGATGTCGTTCAGTTCGGAAAACGCTGCATCGGTGTCCGGGCTGTGAGAGGCGTAGTTGAAGAGCTGGTACAGGTCGCTTGAGAGCTTGGTCACGTCGGCCTTGCTGCTGTAATCCGTGACGATGCCGCGCGCCAGCTTAGTGACCGCCTTCTCGTCCACCTGCATCCCATCCGTCAGCCGCAGCTGTGCGCGCGCGTTCTCCAGCGCGCTCTTGAGCTTGTCGTTCTCCCGCTGCAGCTTCTTCGCGTCGGCAGGCTCCACGTCCTTGACGGAGAGCTTGATGCCGCTGTCAGAATTATTGTCTGTGGTTTTGGCAGAGATATCTTCTACCGCCCCCTTGACAACGTCAGATGCTTCTGCTACCGTTGTAATGGGAGCATTACCACTAAGCGTTTCGGACGTTTGCAAGACGATGCTTGAAGCATCACTCGGCGTAGTGGGTCTGCTCCCTTTTTCTTTACCAAAATACATGGTTTGCACAGTCAAATCCATGTGTTTTTTTGTTACATAGGCTACTACCGTCTTTCTCCCATTTATTTCTTTTTCAAAAAGGATTACAGGTTTCCCCTCAAAGAGCTTATCAGAAAGTTTTATATTATCCGGATTCAAAACAACCGTTGGGATTCGTGCGAAGTCCTTCTGCGTAATTGGTTGTTGCCCTCTGTTAGCCTCCTTTGCCCTTTGTCCATGGTCTTTTAGTATCTTTCTGATCTCATCCGCTCTTAGCGTAAAATTGTACCCATCAACATTAACTCCTGTTTTTTCGAACACTTCAGTGCTCAATTCTGACGGGATTTTGCCAAAATACAATTTCTTATGAATTGATTTGTCTTCAATGGCAGTCTGCACGAACCTATCAAGTTGTGCATCATTCTCGTAAAGAACAATGCTTTTGCTTCCCTCCCAACCAAGTTTTTCTCGCTCGGAATAATCCACAAAATTGAACTTATTTTGGGGAGAATTCACAGCATTTTCCCGTTCTGCGTATGCCGTATCCGCCGCCACCCGGTCGAACACCTCTGCGATGGCGCGCACGTTCTCCGGCGTGAGCGCAGCGTCCTGACTCCAGCTCGCGCTCTGGGTGAGCTGTTTGAAGGTCTCCGCCAGTTCATTGAAGAACTTGCGAATCTGCTCAAACAGGCTGTGCTCGTTGTTGTACAGATTGCGCACGAACTCCTCGTCCGTCAGCACCGTCGCGGCAGAGTTAGCCACGACTTCCTCTCGCGCCACGTCTTCGGAGTAGCCGAACGTGTCCATCTGGTATTTGACCAGATCGTCCACATTCTGCCCGTTCTTGGTCAGCGCGTCGAACACCGTGGTCTGAAGGGCGTTGTAATCGCTCTCGCTTGCGGCGCGGACGCTGTGCGCCAGCTCATGCATGGCGACGTAGGCAAACGCGCCGTCCTGCGCATCCGCTGCGATATAGATACGTCCGCTGGAAGGATCGAACACGCCGTTGGCGCTCTGCTCGACCGTCTGACCGTTGATCTCCATGCCCTGCAGGCTGCCGACCAGCACGACCTCGCGCCCGTACTTCTTGGCCAGCGTGTCCACCACCTGAAGCTGGCCGCGATTCTTCTTGATGGCGCTGCGCTGCTCGCTCGTCAGCTCCGCGCGCGCATAGCTGCGCGTCAGGCCGGGCTTGGCTGCCTTTTTAACTTGCTGCGCCGCCTTTGTTTCGGTCTGCACAGCGGCAGAAACCTCAGTGTTCTGGGGTTTTTCAACTTGCTGCTCAGTTGCAACCTGTTCCTGATTGGTTGCAACCTGCGTCTGGGTCTGCGAAGAGGTGCTCTGCCCGGCGGCATACGCCTGCATCCGCTGATCCTCGCTTAAGTAGTTCTCCACATAGAGACTCTGCTGCAGCGCCGTGTCGTAGGCAACACCGTCTCTGGCGGCTCGGTACATCGCGTCAAAGCCCTTGGCATACTGCTCCACAGAGCCGCCGTCATACGCCTTCACAAAACGCTGCGCCGCCTCCGTTCCATATTTCCCGGCGCGCTCATACAACTCGCCGATGTCCGCGTTGGCAAACTCCACGTCGTTCAGCGCGACAACGTTATCTCCCGCCTGCACATACACCGTGCCGTCCTCGACGGAGTGGATGCCCGTAATGTCAGTCTCTTCGTTGTCCACCACGTTCGTGGCATAGTCCACGCGGGGCTGCTTGCGGGTCTGCTGGGCATTTTCTTCCGTGTTGGTGCGATTGGTCTGCTCCTGCGCGGAAACGCTCTCAGGGGCATTCTGGGCGTTCTGGGAGGCAGTCTGCCGCTGGGCAGTTTTGCTGTTCTTCTTCTGCTGCTTTTCGGCTGCGGCCTCCTCGGCAGCGGCACGCAGGATCGCCTCGGTGTCGTAGTTGCTGTATTCGCCGTTCTCGGCAAGGCTGGCGTACAGTTTGCCAACATTCTGAGAGTTCGTCTTTGCTTCCCCGTCGAGCATTTGCTGTGCCAAGGCGCGTGCGCTGGGATCGTTCGAATTCAGCGCGTCCAGAATCACACTGTCGCTCACGCCGACACGAGATGCAGCTTTACCGATCTGATTCGACTGGATATTGTTAACGAGCAGACCGGTTCCGCCCATCACGCCGCCAGACAAGGCTCCGCCAAGTGCAGCCAGTGCAATTTGCTGCGCGATCTCGCCCGGAGTAGCATCCTTGTACTGGGAAATGTCACGCATCACCAGATACTCGGATACTATATCGGCAACTTCCGTTCCGAGTTCCTCGGACGCTTCAATGCCCATCTGCCGCAGGAGGTTCATAATCGCAGAACCCTTTGCCGCAGGGCTGGACATTTTCAAAAAGTTCTCAATCGAGAACCGCTCGAAGAACGCCTCGAAGAATCCTGCCAACCCGCCAACTGCGAGCGCCTGCGTATCAGATGCGCCGCCATCCAACGCTTCCTGCATCGCGCTGGTGGCAGCAGTTCCGCCCATGAGGGCAGAAGATGCAAGCGCGTTTCCTCCAGTTATGGCCGTGTTGAGCGCCGAGTCCGCTATAGAGAGGCCGGTCTGGTACAAAAAGCTCGTTGCGTCCCCAAGAAACTGTGAACCCGTACCACTGGAAACAGTGTCGGAAATTTCATTCGCCACTGCACCTCGAACGCCGATGTTGACACGAGCCTGCACTTGCGTGGCGCTGCTTGGGTCGATTCTTTTCCCCTGCGCTTTGGTAGCAAGGGCATCCAGATATGCCACGCCATTCGCGGGGGAGCGGAGCACGGTCGTTCCGCTGGCAAGCGCGGAATTCCCTGCGCTTTCGGTAGACCATTTTTGCGCGCCTTCGACATATCCTTCGGATTGTCTTTCGAACAGTGTCTTGGTCAAATCCGTAAAATACTTGGATGCGTCGCTGGTGCCGTTTTCCTGATCCTTTGCCCAGAGGTAATTGTATACGTTTACCTCATCCCTCGTCATGTAGGATGCAAGGCGCTGTATATCGCCCGGACTGTCGCTTTGCCCGTAATTGAACGCATTGTCCATGAATCGTGCAAAAGCATTCTTCGGCTTTTCGGCTTGGGCTCTGGCATAAGTGACAGGGTTCTTTACTCTGTTCCCCGTCCAAACTGCTTGCCACTGGTTATCCGGGTTTTCGGCAGACGCGCCTTTTCTGGAATACTCTGTGAAATCCGCATTTTCACGCACCGTATCGCCATACCGCTGCAATTTCAACCGCTCCATTGCCTTGTCATAGGCAGAGAGGTTCCGCTCTGTCTGGCGCAGCCCTTGATCAACCGCAGCCGACCGCGCACCATAGTCCATGGCCTCATCAAGAGTCATGCTCGGCAGGCTGTCCAGCCTCGCGCGCTCCTGATTGAGCATGGTCATGCGCGCCACCATCGCGGTGGGATTGTTGATATACTTGTTCAGCTCTTCCTGTTCAGTGTCGTTGCGCTGACGAGCCATCGCAGCATTATAAGCGTCAATGCTCTGATTGGTTTTTTCCAGGCCACGATCCACCGCAGCCGATCTTTTTGCCCAATCTGTTATACGACGGTTACGCTCATCGTCATCAAGCGCATCCAATTCAGACACAGAAAACCCCGGCAGACTGTCCAGCCTTGCACGTTCTTGGTTGAGCATAGTTTTACGCATTGCCTGCGCGTATGGATTCGAGGTCAACTCGTTCTGACTTTGGATTTCGCGCTGAGCCTTGCCGATATTCTCACGCCTGCGAGCGGCATTGATATCCGTCGTTTCTCTGAGTATAACCGCGGCAGTCGCGTCCTTTTGGCTTCTGGAAAAGCTGGGATGCCTCTGAATATAGCTGCGAAGATTCTTCGCAGCAATTTCGCGGGCGGCACGATCCTGAATTGCTTGTTCCCGCTGAGAGGATTCCCACTCCGATACAGAGGCGGCGGTGCCTTCCGGATCAGCCTTGGCCTTTCTTACTAGCTCATCCGCAGCACCGATGTAATTGGCAGACCGTTTCTTTTTGTCCTTGGCCATGCGAACCTCCTACTTCTTTTTCGTCGATTTGGCAGTATCTTTATAGCCCTTCTTGACATAGATCGTCTGCCCGTACTGGTTTTTGCCGTAGGCGATCTGACCCGCCGCATTTGCAGATTCAAATTTTTTCGCAGACATATTGCCGTAACCGGGAACGTAAATGTTGAGCAGTTTGCCCTGCGCGGTCGTAGACTGGTTGTTATACGTTTTTTTCACTGTAGGCTCGGGTTTGCTGTCAGGTCCTCTGCCTCTTCCGGTTGTTTTCCCGCCACTGCTGCCAGACACTTTTGCCGCAGCAAGATTGTATTCCGCTGCCCAGTTCGCCTGCTGCTGCTCGTCGTAGTATTTCTGATACCAGTACGCGCGGTCGGCCTGCCACGCAGAGAGGTCGCTGGAATACTTGTTGAAGTCGAAGTTCCGCTGGTCGCCGAACTTGTTGTAGAAGTAGTTCAGCTCCGTCCAATAGTCGTTGACGGTGTCACGGTACTTGCCGTACTCGGTGTCCTCCAGCCCCTGCAGGATGTTCAGGTTGCTCTTCATGTTGTTGCCCTCGTCCTGATACATCTCATATGCCTGATTGCGCAGCTCCGGGATCACGTCGTTCAGTCCCTGCAGATAGCCCTGATAGGCCTGCTGGCCGACCGTCTGCGCGTAGGAGTTGCCGTAGCCGCCGGAGAGCGCCGCCGCCTGTGCCATGGTGTCCTGCATCGCCATCTTGCCCTGCTGGGTGTAGCGGTCCTTGTACTGCTGGTAAAGCGGATCGGCGTTGAAGTTGTAGCTGAACTTGTCCCGGTTGAGAATCTTGTCCAGCAGACCGTCGATCTGCGCTTGATACTTGCTCTGGTACGCACCCGGCTTGCTGGACTCCATCTTGTCGAGCTTGTCCTTGAGATCGAGCATATCCTTCGAGGGAGCCCACTCAGGCCGCCCCTCCTCGTACTGCGCCAGCTTGCCGGAGGTCGCGGAGGAAACGCCGCTGAAGCCGCCGCTCATGCTGACGCTCCCACCCAAGCCGCTGTCCATGCCCTCGCCCGTGTTCCCGCCGCCGTACAGGGACGACCACGTCTTATTGCCCGTGATGCCGTCCACAGACAGGCCGTTGCGGGACTGGTAGTCCTTGACCGCCGCAGCGGTCTTGGAGCCGTAGATGCCGTCGGAGGCAAGGTTGTAACCGTTGGCGTTCAGCAGCTCCTGCAGCTGTCTTACGCTGTCGCCCTTGCTCCCTTTCTTGATCGTCGAGTAGGTTGCCATAGTTCCTCCTTATACCGCGCTGATCGTGATGGTATAGCCGGATGTCGCATCGCCGCTGACCGCGATCTTGCAGGGGACGATGTTCCCGGCGGAATCCTTGCCCAGCAGCGTGATCTCTCCCGCCGCCGCCGTTGTGATGATTTTGCTGCCCTTGATGGGGCCGGTCTCGGCGGTCTCGTTGATCGCCTGAATGACCTTGCTGCTCTGCACGGAGTATCTGCCGATCTGCACCGCCACGGCCTGTGCCTGTGCTGCCGCCTGCTGTGCCGAGACCGATGCGTCATGCACCGCCGCGTAGCTGGTGCTGGCGTTGTAGTCCGCCGTCAGGTTTTCCGCATCGAGGTTGTTGAGCGTGTATTCAAGGTTCTCCACCAGCATAAACAGGTAGTTCTTGAGCTGCTTCATATCTTGCGCGGAGTTGATGTCATTTCGGAGGTTTGGCAGGCTGAATGCGGGCATTACAGATCGCCTCCCTGCTCTACGTTGCGCGTCAGCGTATAGATCACGCAGCGCCCGTAGCCGTGCATACGGATGCGCATATGGTCGCAGCGCTTGGGCACAATGGGGATGGAGTAGGAGCGCTTGACGGCGGGGTTGATGCGGTACATCTCCCTCCAGCCCTCCTCGTCGTCATACTGCACATCCACGCACACCAGCGACCGCTCCTCCACGTTCATCCGCAGCTGCAAGCGGGAGATGTACTTGGCATCCGGGCTGTCCAGCCCGATGTCGCCGGACTGGATCATCCACTCGACCTTGTCCTCCGGCTTGGCCTTGGAATCGCCGTAGTCGCCTATGCTGCCGCCCACCGAATACAGGCAGTTGTCGCGCTCGTCGATGTAATACAGCTCCCCGCCCAGCGCGGCGAAGTCAATCGCTGCGGCATTGTCCTCCTTGTGCCAGAGCTGCCGCGCCTCGTCAAACACAAACAGGTGCGCCAGCCCCTCCGGGTCGCGCATGGAGATGTAATACTTGCCGTTCATCGCGCCCGCGCTGGCATCGTTGTACTGCACGTTGCCCAGAGGCGCAGAGATGGAGGTCGGCAGCGATCCCTGATAGACGCAGACATCGTTGCGGCTCTTGTAGTACAGCGTCTCGTTGACGATCACCAGCGAGCCTTCGCTTCCCTTGGCCACGCCTCTGCAGTTGGTGTTGGTCAGCTGGTAGTTGCTGGGGCGGCTGCCCTGAATTTTGTGCAGCACATTTTCCTTGAAAAAGATCACGCTGCCCAAGTACGTCGCCGCGCCCGTGAAGTCTCCCGGCGTGCCCACGGTCATGGCGTAGGAATCGCTGGCGATGCCGAGGAACTTGTTCCAGTTTTTGGGGTCGCCCTGCGCGCAGGCGTAGACCTCGTGCTTGTCGTTGGAGCAGCCCCAAACGCGGTTTTCCGACTCCGTCATATAGTCCATGTCGGGTATCTTTCTCTCCACCGTCACGGGGTCTGTTTGCTTGGTCACCTCGTCGATCAGCGCCGTGATGATGATGTAGTCGTCCTTGGCTCCGTAGAGCACGAACTCGCCGTTGTGGTCGCTGACAAGGCCGCTGATGCTCACGCCGTCATATTCCGCAAAGCCTTTGCCGATGCCGGTCGCCGCGATCTTGATGTATGTCGTGGCCACGGGGGTCCACATTGCCGTCGAAGTCGCGTAGACCTTGAGCGTGTGCGGAACAGAGGACGTGTCCAGCCACAGCGCGCCGTCCGTGGGCTGTGCGGGAGGAGTCTCGCCGGTACTGTAGCCCTCATACGGCGAGCCGTCCAGCTTGCACAGGGACAGCGTCACCTCGCCGCTCGTCACGGTCTTGTTGCCGAGCGCAAAGAACTCGTCGGTGTTGGTGTTGTAGGCCACCTTGTCCGGCCAGATGAGGATGTACGCGCCCATGCCGATGAACTGTTTGCGGCTGTCCGTCACTTTGCCCTTGGGTTTGCCGTCATAATAGAAATCCATGCCATCCACCCAACAGAGCCTGTTGTGGGCAAACAGCCCGTTGGCCCTGTTGAGCTGCCGAACGCGCGCCCGCTTTCCGCGCTGCGTCATCAGCGGGAACAGGCTGGAGGACATATTGGTCATGTCGTACCACTCCGAGCCGCCAATGCGCAGGTTGTGGTTGTAGCCGCCGAACTCGCTGATCACCTCGCGCTGCTGTGTGATGGTGTTAAGCTCCGGAAGAAATCCCATGCCGCGCCTCCTAAATCTGAATGTAGTTGTCCTGCTTGGGCATATGGCTGCGGTTGTACCAATCCACATACTCACTCAGCGCGACGTTGTACATCGTCATGCTGTTGGCATACCGAACATACTCACCGCTGTAATAGTCCACCTGCGCCTCCAAATACCGAAGGTATACGCTGCTGTACGGCTCCGGGATGAGCAGCACGGTGTCCATATCCTGTTCCGGGTCATACGGCCACGGGGGAATCTCGCTCGTTCCCTCGTGCCAGCGGATGTTTTCCTGAAAGATTTTCTGCTCGACTTCCGACAGCCAGCCGACGAGCGTCTGGTTGTCGAACTGCGTGGGCTTGATGTCCCGCAGCTTATTGATGGCCTCATTGATCGTCATGTGATCACTCCTCGCTCTTGAGCTATCTGCCGGGCTTGCACCGGCCTGTGTCGTGCCAAAATAGCATAAAGGGGAGGCGTTTCCGCCTCCCTGTGGGTTTAGGTGTTCCCGGTCAGCTGCTCGATCAGCTCGGCGGTGCGGTTATCCTGCTCCTCGGAGGTCTGCAGCACCTGTGCCACGCAGTAGGGGACTTCGACTTCCACGCCGCGCTTGACGAGGCAGGTGTAGTCGTTGACGCGGGCAAACACGTCCGCGTTGCGGGAGCCGGGGATGCGGGGGAGCTTGATCTTGACCTTATCCCACGCGCCGGGGGTAGTACTCGTCGAAGGCATAGCTTTTACTCCTTTCTTCGTCGCCATTTTAGTTCGCAAGGTTGGAGGGACCGGTCTTGGAGGAGTGCTCGATGCGGATCATGTACTCCTCGACCAGACGCTCCGCCGTCTTGATCGCCTTCCAGCCGGTGGTCGCGCGCTGGTTCAGGGGGTCGGCAGTACCGGCAGAACCCATCTGCTTGACGATGTGCTGCAGGCCGCCGCCGGTCACGTCGGTGGTCGCATAGGCGTTCGCACCGATGATCATGGTGGCGTAGACGGACGCATTCGACGCGCCGACTTTGCCGTAGCACTTGGCCTCGGTGGACTCGACAAAGCGCACGTTGCCGATCTTGCCGATTTCACCGTTGTAGATGGCAGTCGCATCCATGTACTTGTGGATGCCCTGCCACGCCTCGGAGCGCATCAGGTCGGCAGCCACGTTGGGATGCACGATGGCGACAAAGGAGTCGTCAATGGGCATGGTGTTCATTTCCTTCAGCCGCGCCACGGCCACAAAGATGGTATCCACGGTCAGCAGGCAGTCCGCAGCCACAGTAGCGCGGCTGGTGACGGGAGTGCCGTCCGCCTTGGGCGCGTACATGACGTTGGTGCCTGCGGTGATCACCTCGCGGGTGATGGTGTCCAGCGTGCGTCCGGCCTGACCGCCCAGCAGCTTGGTCGCCTGCTCCATGTTGGGGTCGATGGCGGTCAGATCGAGCACATCGGAAATCTCGATGTAGTCGCCGTACTGCGCCACGGTCGCGGTGATCGCGGTGACTTCCAGCTTGTTGCCGTTGGGGGTCACGCCTTCGGTCAGCGGAGTCAGCGCCTTGGCAAGGGGCGAATATTTGCGGAACTCAATGGTCTTACCGCCGTGAGCGGGGATCGGGTACTTGTCCGCAAACTGGTCGTGGACGAGAGCAGGCTCGGCATAGTCGATCAGCCGCTTCTCATAGTAGGTTTTCATTTCGGGACTCAGATCGTCCAACAGGGTGGTCTGAGTCGCGAAGAACTGCAGGGTCATCAGCTTGATAAGCTCCATCTTTTCTCCTTTCTGTGGGGAGATCAGAACGTGATTCTCTCTCCCCGTCTTACGCGCCGGGCGATCTCGTCGCGGTCGCGCTTGGTCAGCGAATTAACGTCAGATTTGTGGATCATGGCCGTGGCGTTGCCGCCTGCGCCATTCTCCTGCGGCCTCATGCCGCGAGCGCGGATGGTGTCGGCCACGCGCTTTTCGGTCCGCTGCACCGCGTACTGCATCGCGCCGCCGATGATGTCGTCCTTGTGGAGCACCTCATAGGCGGTCTTGACATCGATGCCGTTACGAAGCAGCCCCATAAAGCGCTCGCCGGTCTCCGGGTTGCCGATCTCCTCGCGGAGGTCGAAGTCTCCGTAGATCTGCTTGACCTGCTCGGACTGGTCGATCCACTGCTGGTAGATCATGTCCGCGTGCTGTTGGCGGTCGTGCTCCTCCGCCATGCGCTTAAACTCGGCGTTCTCCCGCTCCATGCGCTTGAACTCCTTGAGCTGTGCCACGGACAGACCTTTCTCATCGGCCTCATCTTCGTAGTAGCTGTCGTCGTCCTGAATCGCCTTGGAGATCGCCTCCACGTCAGAGGGATCGTCCACGCCGTACTTGTCGGCCAGCATCTGCAGGACGGGATCGAGCTGCTGCATCCGCGTCTCCAGCGTCTTGGTCTGCTTAAAGCGGTCGTTGATGATCTGCTGCGTACGTTCGGCAAATTCATCCTTGTACTCGCCCTTAATCAGCGCCTCAAACGCTTTCTTTCGGTCCGGGGGTTCTGCCGCCTTTTCAGGGCGAATGGGGTCGCTCTGTGCCTGCTCCGGCTGTTTGCCGTACTGCACATTTTCCAGCGATTCCGCTGCCGCCGTGCCCTCTGCCGCAGGGGCTCCCGCTCCCGCACCACCGGCTGCACCGCCGCCCGCGCCGCCTCCGGCACCACCACCGCCGCCGCCACCGGCGAAGAACTGCAGACCGAAAATCTCGTGCATCATGTATGCACACCTCCATCATCGTCTATCCGAAGTGTCATCTCGGGTCTTTCCCCGGAGCCCGCCGTCTGTCCGGCTGTCTTTCTTGGGTCTCTCCCCAGCGTCTAACTCAATTATGAAAAAAGCGCGGTGCGGTTTCTCACCACATCGCGCAATTTCTTCTGTTTGCTCACTCCTGCGGGGCATCGATGGCCAGCTGGATGTTGTCGGGGTACTGCTGCGCAATCCCCTCCAGCCCATGCGCCAGCATCGAGATCACCGTCATGATGCTGACCTTCTGCGCGCCCTCGTCGACCTCCGTCTCCAGATGGAGGGAGCCGGGCTGGGGCATATCGCACGCCGTCACCCTGCACATCCCCGCCTCCTCCAGCGTGGACAGCGTCTTGACCGCCGCCATCGCCAGCGCAGAGACTCCCGCGCAGACGATGTCCTTGCCCTCTTCGGCAAATTCCGCATGCCCCTCGATGTCTACCGTGTAACGGGAGCATCCAGCATCCCGTGCAATCAACGCCTTAATCATGTGCCGTCCCTCCTTCACGCGGGCGATGCCGCCGAGGCCGCCCGCGTCCTAGCCTTACCTGCCAAGCTCGTCGTGTCCTCCTTGGTCGCGTTGCCGTATGCGTCCGACGTGGTCTCCTTGCCGTCGCGGTCCGCATTGCCCTGCGCGGATTCGCCTCCGCCCTGACCCCACGAGGCCAGCATGTTGTCCGTGATTGTCGTACCATTCTGCGCGTCGATGATCGCGGCCATCTGCGCCATCTGCTGCTGCATCATCTGCAGCTGCTGGTACATCGTGCCGTTGTTGGCAATCGTCTCGCGCACCTTTTCCTTACCCTGAAACGTCATCATGTCCAACGCCGCCAGCGCCTGATCTGCGAGGTCGGGGCGGAAGAAGCCCATGCCGTACAGCTCCTTGGCGCGCTCGTTTTCGACGACGGTTGAGTACGGCGAGGATTTTTGCGCCGTGACCTTGATGTCGAAGATCGGCACGCGGAAGCCCTCGTTGAGTCCGTACTCCGGCCCCAAGGGTTTCTCGGCGATCTGCCGCCCGGTGAACTGCACAAACTCCATCTGGCCGCGCTCACCGACGATGCGAAAATACCTGCTCTCGGTGTAAAACTGCCGCATCAGGTCGATGACCATGTAGCACACCGCCGCATGCGAACGGTAGGCGGACTTGATCATGTCGCGGGAGAGCTTGCTGCCCGCCTCCTGCAGCGCGGCGATGGCGGAAGCCGCCGTCACGCCGGAGGACGTGCCGCCTTGAGAAAAGTCGCGGTTGCCGCTCGTCTCCTTAAGCTCGTCGATCTTAAGGGAACGTACGTTGAGGTACGCCTCCGAAAGGTTGGGAATCTCAACGGGCATAATGGACTCGTTGGGATCGCCGTTGCCGGAATAATGGACAAAGTCCTTTGTCCAGTCGGCGTATTCCGCCTCGTTGATGTTGCCGTCTCCCTTGACAAAGAACCTCGGCCTGCTACCCATCACCGCGTGCTTGAGAATGACCTGATCCAGCTTGTCGATGTAGATCTGCGCGTCCTTGCACACGTCGATGTAGCCAAATCCCGCGGGTGTGCCCTCCTCGGGGAAGAGCGTGTCGAACACCACCGGGTACTTGCCGTGGTCGTAGTAGCCCTTGGCGGCGTACACGGGATCGTTTTGCGAAGCATACAGCACCGTCTCGCCGGTAAACTTGCAGTAGTGCAGCACCGTGCGCCCGTCCTCGCCTTGAAGTTTGTAGTACCAGTCCACCACGATGCACTTGTCCGTGGTATCGATGTTGTCGTCGTAGACGTACTTGGCCACGTCCAGCGATGCGTAGGTGCTCGGGTCCTTGAGGCCGGGGTACTGCTGCAGCAGCACGTCCCGGTCGATCAGCTCCACGTGAAAGAGGTTGCGGCTCTTTTGTATGTCGGTGATCCCCGGCTGCCAGAACAGGTTGAGCAGATCGAGCGGACGAATGTCCACGTCCCCCAGACCATTCTCCTTGCGCGCGTCCCAAAAGATGCCCATCACGCCCGTGCCCGCCTTGAGCTTATACCACCACATATCGCTGTAGGCCTGCTCATAATCGTTCTGCTCCAGCACCACAGGCAGGATGCTGGAGAGGAGCTTGGCATCGGCCTCGTCGTCACGCTCTCTCGGCAGCACGTTGGGCTCCGGGTAGTTGTCCATCGCATCTGCGTGCTTGTTAGCAATGCAATTAAACAGCCAGCCGGACGCGGGCTCCGGGTCTCCGGGGTTCTTCGCGCCGCGCTTGATCTGCCGCCAGTGCTGGAGCTTCCACCAGTCCTCGTTTTCGACAATTCGCTGCTCGAGCGCGACCTTGCCCTCCTTGTATTTGCGCAGCGTGGCCATGGCCTCCGCGATCTCTTCTCGGCCAATCGGCCCCGGCTGCGCCAATGCAGCTGCCTCCGCCGCCGCACCGGGCAGGTCTACGCCAGCACCTGCAGCGCCTTCGGCGGCGATCGGCGCTGCGGCTGCCATGCCCGCCGTCATCGTCGGGTCGCTCTGCAGCATCGCAATACCTTCTTCCGGCGTAGGCGGCACAACCTGCTGCCCCGCGCCGAGCTGCGGAACGCCTCCGATCTGCTGCTCCTCCATCGGCAGCCCCTGCTGCCCTGCCTCCTGTCTGCGTCTTGCCATCTATATATCCCTCCAAATCCGTCACAAGCGGAAGATGCTGTACTTGTCCTTGACCTCGGTGATGTCCTTGTCCCTGTCGAGCGGGTCGTACTGCGGCGCAATCGGCTCTGTTACCACGCGCGGGGGCAGCGGTGAGAGCATGCAGAAGTATCTGACCTCGTCCGCGACGTGATCCTCCTGCGTGGTGTCCAAGTCCTCCGGCTTGGTCTCCGAGTAGGACAGCAGCGGGATCGTGCGGCGGAAGGCCTTGCAGCCTTCAAATACATACATCATCGCCTTGCCGCCCTCGTCAAACGCCAGCCGGTAATGCACCTGCATCCAGCCGGGAATGCGTGCGTTGTCCCCCGGCTCAAAATACACGCCGTGCTTGGCGGCAACATCCGCCACGCTCACACCCCGCGAAGAGTCCCAGATGGAGGGGTCTGCAACGCCGTCCACCTTGCAGCCTCTCAGGTACGGGTGCTCCCGCTCGATGCGCCGAATCTCATCAAATATCTTGTCAGGGGTCCACTTAACGCCCTCGTTGGGAGTCTCCGTGCAGCCGTACAGCTCCAAGATGCGGTACATCACACCATCCTCATCCACCGCCCACCAGCCCACCGAAAACGGCTTGGCGTAGCCAAAGTCAAAGCTCCGATACCGCCGCCAGTGTTTGGGCGGCACGAATGCCTTGACGATGTGGGTGTGCTGCTCCTCTCCGATCTCCGCGCCGTCGCCGGGATCGATGAAGTCCTCGAAAAACTGCCCCTCGAATACATCCCATCGCCCATACAGCCACGCCTCGCGCAGCTTGGGCGGAAGAGCCTCCAGCTGCTTGATGTAGTCCGGCTGGGAGGCCATCAACGCCGCGTTGTCCGTCACAAGCGCCTGAATAAATGTGTAATCCTCCGGGTCCTCGCCCGGCTGATACTTGCGGTCGATAAAAATGCGCTTGAAGTAGGCGTGCCCCTGTCCGCCGGGGTTGCAGGTGTAGTACATCCGCTTGGGGTAGTTGTTCACGCCGCGCAAACACGCGGCAATGACCTCGACCTGATGCTGGGACAGCTGCGTCGCCTCGTCTAAAAAAATCACGTCGTACTCCACGCCCTGCAAGCGGTCAAGGTCCTGATCCCGCGCGCAGTAGCTAAAGTTGATGGAGGAGCCATTCGCAAATTTGAGCCGTTTGTCCTTGTCATTATAGACCGCGATGCCCAGCAGATCCTGCCGAAGGGTCAGGATGTGGTTGTTGATCAGCTCCGGGTACGTCCGGCGCACGATCAGGATACGGATGCCGGGGTAGCGCAGCGCCAGCAGCTTGGCCTTGGTGCGCACTGCCCAGCTCTTTCCGCCGCCGCGCGCGCCGCCATAGCCGACGTGCTTGGTGTGGGCGGTCAGAAACAGCCGCTGCCGCTCGGACGGCGGCTGAAGATGCATCTCTATCATGAGCTGTACTCCTCCAGCGCGGGATCATCCATCACAACGCGGATCTCCGCCGCATCATCCTTGTGAGCGGCCTCGTCCGCCTTGCGCTGATCGAGCTTGAGACGCTCAGCTGCCAGATCCATCGCCGACTGCTGGGGCAGCGTGGGAATACCGTAGAGGTCACGCACCACCGCAGCCAAATCGCGCATCGCGCCAGTCAGGTCTTTGACGGCCTTGGTGTCTAGCTTGCCGTACTCCTTTTCGATCTCATCCGAATCAAATCCTCGTTTTTGGGTTACAATATACCGATAAAATTGCGTCGCGTCCTGAAAACACGCCTCCACCACATCCACCATCTGGTCAGCGGCGTGCTGGAGCTTGATCAGACTCTGCGCGCGGCTCCTCCCTGCTGCCTTGCTGGCTTGCTGCAACATCTCTTGAGCCAGCTCTGTGCGATACTGTTCGCGGGCGGCCACCCAGCCGTCCGCAGCCGACCTCCTGCGCACTGTATAGGGAGAGAGATGATACTTGGCAGCGATCTGGCGCAGACTGATGTCCTGCGTCGCATACTCGCCCTTGAGCAGATCCCAATCCACCTGCTGCTCCGTCACAATATCACCTCCTGCCTCCATCATGCCAAAAAAAAAAATGAAAATCTCACCACTTTTTTTCAAAAAGGTGTTGATATACCACTCATTTGGTGGTATAATGTAATCAAGGTAAGGGAGAGAGGAAAAGAAAAAATCCCGAGCCATCAAATAGCAACCACCACACACACCACCAACAAGTCAAGGAGGACAAAAAAATGTTCAAAATCAACCGCATCCCCATGATCAACAACTCCACCATCCGCTCCATCACCAACCACGCCGCCGACGGCGAGACCGATTTCCGCATCGGCGCGTACCGCTACCAGGTCAAGGCTGACGGCAGCGTCATCCGCTGCGAGCAGGCTGCCGGACGCACCGCCACCAGCGACTGGGAAAAGGTTGCGGAGTGGTACCACAACACCGGGTTCCGCGCCGTCGACATCAGCGACACATTCCCGGCGATGACCGTCGAGGAGCTGGATGCGAGTCCTGACTACTATCTGCATCACACCGCCAGCTACCGTGGTTACGTCTCCCGCGTCAACGGCCCCATCGTTGAGCCGTATCGCGGAAAATTCGGCGAAGGTTACGTCGTGCGCTCTCCCCGTTGGGACACCACCACCTACGCCTACATCACCTACTACATCAAGTGTGACTAAGGAGGACAACAGCATGATCACCTACAACGACTTCCGCAGCATCTGGTTCTCGGCTCAGGAGTACGCTCCCGAGCAGCACGACCTGTACATCGCCGAGCGCGGCTGGCAGGGCTGGATGGATGAATTCGGGGAGGATGACACCTCCTCCATCATCCGCGTGCTGGACGCGATCTACACCATGTCGCACGGCGGCATCGCCGCGATCCGCAGCATCACCGGGATGTCCCAGGTCAACTTTTCAGCCGCCTACGGCATCCCGCGCCGGAGCGTGGAGAACTGGGAGCGTGACAGCTCGGAGACTCGTGAGGCCCGTGAGGCCCCGAGCTACACCCAGATGCTGCTGGGATACGCTGTCCTGACCGACCAGCTCGCACGGATCACCGCCGCGCGATCCGAAGAGTAACACACACCACCAACAAATCAAGGAGGACAAAAAAATGGAAAAAATCACTAGGACCAAGATGACGCAGGCCGAGTTTGACGCGCTGAAGCGCAATGGGATAGGCCAGCTGGTCGTCCCGGACGGCACTGACTGCACGGAGATCGACTTTCACGGCACACACATGGTGGCCTTCGGCCGTCTTTGTGAGCTGGGCGACGGGGCGAATCTGGGCGACAGATGCCAGCTGGGCAGCTACTGCAAGCTGGGGAATGAGTGCGTGATCGGAAACGGCTGCCAGCTTGGCTACCGCTGTGAGCTCGGCGAAGGATGCAAGCTCGGAAGCTACTGCACCCTGCTCCCAGAGTGCAAGATCGGCGACTGCTGTGAGTTTGGAGACGGATGCTCGATGAGCCGCGAGTGCGAGTTTGGCGATGCCTGCGAATTTGGTGACCACTGCGAGTTCGGCGAGCGCTGCGTGTTGGGCGACAGGTGCGTGCTGGGGGATGAGTGCAAGCTGGGAGACTGGTGCAGCCTCGGTCGTGCGTGCGAACTCGGTGACGGGTGCGTGCTGGGTCTTGAGTGCGAGCTGGGCAACGATTGCAAGCTGGGAGATCGATGCGAGCTGGGCTGCGGTTGTGAGCTAGGCTGCAGTTGCGATCTCGGCGATGGTTGCAGTCTCTGTGACCGCTGCACGCTCGATGACTGGTGTACGCTTGGTGCCGACTGCACAATCGGCACAGGCTGCACGCTGGGCGGCGAATACCTCCAGCCAACGGAGGTGCCGAATGCCTGAGATCAGAGCCAACGTTATTTGCCGAGAGTGCGGGACCCCAATCCCGCACCCTACTCGGTATCAAAAACTTTGCGACGAGTGCCAGCAAAAAGCAATCCACAAGGGCAAAAAAGTTGAACGCATTTGCACCGAGTGCGGTCGGAAATTTATCGGCGGGCCCAGTGCCAAGAGATGCCCGGACTGCAAGCGTGAGCGCGACCTAGAGAGAGCGCGGCTGCACCAGCAAGCCAAGGCTGCGGGGCACGCGCGGGAGCTTGGAAGGACGTATATCTGTGAGGCGTGCGGAAAACCTTACGTCCTCAACAGTGGGATGCAAAAATATTGCCCGGACTGCATGGAGGAGCAACGCAAAAAAGATGTCCTCGCAAAGGTGAATGACTACATGCGTGCCAATAAAGGCAAGTATCCCAAATACCCGCGTATGAGAGTATGTGTGATCTGCGGTAAGATACTCGAGCCGGGGACGCGCGAGATTACATGCAGCCCGGAATGTGCGGAAAAAAGAGCGTTGCAACAATACGACGCGTCAATGGGTAATCCTGATCCGGACTATCACCCGACAAAGGGCGCCGGGCATCCGCAAAAATCCAGACGCCAGATGACTGAGCTCTCGACGTCAGGAGCGACCGATCAGTTAGTGCAACCCCACAAAGCAGTCTGTTGCAAATTGCCCGTAGATGCGGCTAGGTCGTTTGCGAATGCGGCTCTTGTTAATGGGATGTCCGCATCACAACTCTTGCAGCAGCTGGTCCGCGACTACATGGCAAACAAAGACATAGCGGCGTTGGCGGCCGCGGCTGAAAAATTACCGAAGCACGCGCGCCGAGATGTAAAAAAAACTTGTCAAAAGTGCGGTATCGAATTTATGGGAGATCGCATTGCAAAATACTGCCCCGCATGCAAGATAGCGGTCCAGCGCCAGCAGACGTTGGAATACTCAAGACGCATGCGCCCGAAGGCCAGCCGCCATATAGGCGAGGTCTATCCGTGCAAGCGCTGCGGCAATGATTATGTGCTAGAGACTCCTAGTCAGCAGTATTGCCGTAAGTGTGCCAAGATTGCGTATAGAGAGTACGCAGCCAATGCATATCAAAATAAGCGCGCCCGCGAAGCACAAAAAAAAGAAGCAACGCCGGAGCAAGAGCCGCAAAAGACAGATCAGTGATAAGCCGCCCCATGTGTGGCGGCTTATTCACACAGAAAAAGAGCCACCCCAGCCGAATGGGTGGCTCTTTTCCCCTCCTGGGGCGTGATCTCAGTCAGCCTGGTTCCGACGGTCACACTCTCCAAAGCGATGACTTTTATTCGCACCGTTATTATATCACATCACCCCGGCCTATTGTAGTGGTATTTCTCAATTTTCGTACAATTTTTCCATCATTTTTGCGTAGGGGCATCTCTCCCCGTAGTCGTACCTCTCGCAGTGGTCCAGCGCCCACGTTCGGCGGGCTCCGGCAGAGTCAAATCGGATCAGGCAGGCCTCCCCCGCGAACCCCTCACAGGAGATAGACTTGGTCGATTCCCGCAGGTAAAACGGGCAGATCGCGTTGGCGCTCCCCGTCGTGTTGATGGGCATGGAGGCCTCCTTCCGTCGCTGTTACAGTTGATACCAGCAGTCCCCTTCGGACGCTTCTTCATGTGCCGTCAGGATCATCATCGCATCGAGCGCTTTCTTCAGGCCGCACTTTTTGACTTCGCGGCCTTTTTTGCTGCACATCATGCACTCGTGCCGGTAGACTGATTCGACCAGCGTGTACAGGTCTTGGCAGTTGACGATGGTTTCGTCCTTCGTTCGCGGGGCCTTGGATATCCCCGCCGGATGCACTTCGCAGCGCATGACCTGCGCGGTTTTTACGAATCTATCGGCCTGATCCGGCGTGAGCTGCTTGATGCAGTCCTCAAACAGGCTGCGCGCCGCCCATTGGATGATCCCGAGGCGCTGCTTGCTGTTGCGGATGGTGTCCAGCCTCGGCCCCAGCACGCCCTTTGCCACATCGGGGAACTCCCCTATGGCAAAGATCGTCTGGAGGCTCTGCTGCTCCATCCAGTTCAGCGGTCTTCCCGCAGCCGCAGGAGCCTGCTCTCGCAGCTTTTGCGCCATCTCGGCGTACTTCTTCTTGTTGGCTTTGGATTCTTTGCTGCTGATGTCCTTTGTGTGTCCCATTCTCTATTTCTCCTCGTTGATCCTGTCTATCAGTCTCTTGTAGACACGCTCAATGCATTCTTCCGCTTCTGGATTTTCGTATATGTTAGCACGATATAATATCGTTACACCCTTCACGCCGTCAATGTCCGCGACGATCTCCATCTCCGCGCCGCCTACCCCGCGCCGAAGCTGAATGCTGCGGATGTATCGGCTGTTGTAAGCGCGCTTGCCGTCGTATGTGCTGATCATCATGGCCGTTCGTCCTCCTTATGGTTTAACGCCTACAGAAACAGGGAACTCAGTATGAAAATGCAGCTCGTAATGGTACGGGTCGGCGTGTGTGCCAGTGATATCCTCAACAACATACATCGTATAATCGTTGAGATAAATGTAATTCTTCTTGTAGGTACTAGGCCCAGTCTTAACCGTGACAACCAGCTCATTAGTACTATTGTTGGAGATGTCCATGTAACCTTCGGCATACAAGATAACCAGATCGGTACGGGCATTATATACGGTGATACGCCGCTCAGATTCAAAATACGACGCTTGCTTGGACATATTGTAGTTGACCTTATCGGCTTCGGTGCATCCCGTTAGCACCATCACAAGGCACACGGCCAACGCCGCAATCAGTTTCTTTTTCATTTTTCGTCCTCCCTTACTTCTTTGTTCTCCCCAAACATCGCGCCGATCTGCTCAGCAAGCTCCACCGCCCGCAACGCCGCGAACAGGTGCTGGCGCGTCTCGTCCAGCCGTACCAGTGCTCCATCGTCATGCCTCTCCTGTGCGTGGCGGGTGTTGGTCTCATTTGTGCGGATCAGCCGCTGAAGAAACTCAATCGTCGTCATTGGTTTCTCCCTCCCAAAATCCTGCCCCGTCGTTGCTAAAATCCGCACCTACAATCCCGCCGTGCTTTGTCAGCACCTCGTCCACCAGTTTGACCGGCACAAAACCGTACACTGTGCCGCGGAGGTCTCTTTTTTCATCGGCGTAGTCTCGCAACTCTTCGTCCGCCGCTGTCGGGTAGCCCAGTTCGACCTTGCTGTACCATCCTGTGTCAAGCTGCGGCTCGCTGTTCCACCTATTCCCCGCCTGCACCGACACCGTATACCCATCTGCGCACCTCACGCGCGGACGGACGATCTGCATGCCATTACGCTGCTTTCGATATTTTTGCAAAAATTCATTGATTGTCATGCTGCTCCTTCCTTGCCGCGTCGCTCTCCTTGAGCATCTGCGGCAACACTGCCTCTGCATAAGCGCACGCTGCCATATACTGCGCTTCATAGATCTTGCCGCCATGCACATCCTTGACGCGTGCCTTAAAGTCATTCATCCCGCCAAACCAGCACCCAGCGCGGACAAACATTGCTCCATCCCTATCGATGTAAAAGTAGGCCGTCCGATGCTCACTGCCGATATTACCGATCTGCACATACAGACCATCCTGCACACGCCCCGCTTCAAGCGTTGCACGCGCGTCAATGTACTCGCCCAGCTTGCACTCGTTGCCCAGCTCGCACCCGTAGCCCAGATCGCACCAGCTGCCCAGATCGCAGCATTCGCCTAGATCGCACCAGTTGCCTAGATCGCAGCATTCGCCCAGCACGCACTCGTCGCCCAGCACGCAGCCACTGCCGAGTGTGCAGCTGTCACCCAGCTTGCACTCGTAGCCCAGCACGCACCCGTCGCCCAGCACGCACCCGTAGCCCAGCTTGCACCCGTAGCCCAGATCGCATCTGTTGCCCAGCTTGCATCCGTCGCCAAAGACCACCTTGTCCGCCACACCAAAGTCAATCTCGGTGCAGTCAGTGCAGTCCGGGATGACCAGGTATCCATCCTCGTTGCGCTTCAGCTCGTCAAACTCCGCTTGTGTCATCTTACGCATTTTTGTCCTCCATCTTCGCTCCGCAGCGCGGGCAGTATGGTGTCTGTGTCCCCTGCTCCATCAGATAATCGCACTTGCTACACTTGACGATCTTGTAATCGTCAGACAGGTCGATCATCCTCCACGTGCCCCTGCGCACCGGCTCCACGTCGGCGGGCAGAATGCTGTCAATCGCCTTGATCGCATCGTCATACCCGTCCATGTACCCCTGCTTATAAAACCCACCTATGTACCCCTGCCTGTAAAACACGCTGTCGAGGTCGCGGTCGTGCTCCTTTTCGGCACGTCGCTTGGTCAGCTCCCGCAGCAGCTCGTCGCGGTCGATGGTGTCAGTCATGCGTGGTCGCCTCCTCTCCGTACAACCGCAGCCTCCAACAGACCTCGGTGTACTCTCGGCTAAGATCCAGCAGGTACTTGATGATATTGTCGATGGTGTCTACCGCCACGCTTTTCCCAACGCCCATCGCAGCTATCGCCATATTATTGTCATCCATAACAGCCTTGCGGAGGTTGAGCAACCGCCCGATCTCTAACGCCATGTCGCGTGTCTCCATGGGCTTATACATCTTCTTCGCCCTCCGTCACTCTTTTCGCCAGCGCGCAAACACCGTTGATATACCCAAGTATTGCCTGCGTCTTAAGCTCATTCAGTCGCATCATCTCAGCCGCATTGACTCCTGCGAGCACTTTATGGGACGTTGTTATTTCTTCGATCAGCTCCACCGCCGCCTTGCGGATATCGTCTGCCGTAATGTTGTTGCTCATCTTCACTCCTCCTCGATGATCAAAATCTCCACTCTCGGGCGTTCCCGATCCACGTCAAACTCGTCGGAAAATCCGCTGATGTACCTCCATCCGTCGCCGCCGAGCACGCCGTTTTCGACGAGCGCATCCTGCACAAACTTGTGTGCAAAGGCGATGTTGTCCATGTCTCTTCGGCGGTTCGGCTCGATCCATTTGTACTCCAAACGCACCCTTTTTCCGACCTGCAAGCCCTTGAGTTGGGCACGAATATACCAGCCGATCAGCTCCTGCGTGTCCCGTTTGAGCCGTGCGGCAGCCCTCGCGCCGGAGATCTTTCGCTCCGTGTCACTGTACTCGTTCAGGCCCGGCAGCGTGCCCTCGATGACGAGCTTATACTCCATCTCGCGCCGCCTCCCATTCATCCACTGCAGCGGGCGAGAAAAGCCCCTTCCTGCGCCATTCGACCATCACCCTTGTCGAGTATCCAACGATGCTCTTCGCGCCGTATGTGACCGCTCTGGAGACCGCCAGGAGCACCATCTCCGGGGACATACCCCCGTCCGATCCCGTATTCGCCACGAGAGCGTCCAGTTCCACCGGATTCGCCTCGCGCCCCGTCAGGCGCAGAAAGCCATCGGAGATCGTCTCCCGCACCTGATCCTCAAAGTTATCCACAGGCAGCGGTGCCGCCTCGCGCGCGCAGACAGCTAGGGTGGTAGGGTCGTCATTAAGGTCATCTATGGTACGGTTAGGTACGGTACGCGCATTACTTGCGTTACATGTAACGCCGTTGTAATGCGTTACATCTGCATTACATTCATGCGTTACATCCGCGTTACAGTTCTCTGATTCCGTTCGTTTTTTTGCGTTACGGTAACGCTTGACGCGCTCCGCATTTTGCTTGCGCTTCTCCTCGCGTTTGTCGCGCAGCATCATGACGTGTTCGTCCCAATCGTGGATCATGTAATGCTCGTCCGGCAGCTCGTCCAGCAGCCGGTTCGCGACCAGTGCCTCCAGCAGCGCGGAGGCCTTGCCTTTGTACTGCATGATGACATCCAGCCGATCCGCATCCAGATCATTCAGCACGCCGTCCTCCCGGTTGCCCAGCGCCCAGACCCAGAGCCGGACGAGCTTGCCCACGAGGGCATCGCTGTCCAGCTTCAGAGCCTTGGCGGCGCGTAGGACCTTGGGATGATCCGGCAGGGTATCATGCACCTCGATCCATGCCATATGTTACATCTCCATCTTCTGCTGCTCGGCTTCCTGTGCCTCTGCCTGTTCGCGGTCCAGTTCTGCCACGATGGCGGCATCCTCATCAGAAACCACGAATTCAGGCGTGATGTCCATGGGTGCTTCCATATCATCGATCTTCCCGGTGGCAAGTGCTTCCGCTGCCGCCATGGTGCGTGCGTCCGCTTTCATCTGATAATCGATGGAGAGGATGCCCCACTTCCCAATCAGTCTGCGCAGCACGGTTTTCGCAGCCATTGCATCAAAATCGGTGCGCCAGCCCTTTCCCATATACTTGCTTTTGCGGTTCTTCTCCTCGTGCTTGACGATCTGCTTCCGGCTCATGTAGATGGTCTTTTCCATCCCATTTGTCAGGCGATAATATCCGCACCAGCCAATAATCGGGAGTGCATCTCGTTCGTCCTCATCTTCAACAAATTCCAGCTCTACGTCCTCCGTCAGGCGGTTGTAGCTCACCAGCTCGCCCTCTCGTACATCGACCACGTTGATCTTCTCGTATGCGCCGGTACGCATCGCCAGCTGCAGCAGTCCGCGATAACCAATCACGAACGATGCCTCCATCACATAGGAGCCGTCATCTTTCAGATTGTTAAAAGGCACGATGTAAGCATATCCAAGCGCCGGGTCAATCGGCAGGTCAAAGGTCGCGGCCTTGAGCGCGCTCTGGATCACTGTAATTGGCGCATTCATGAACGCCTTCTGCAGCTTTTTGTCTCCGTTGACCATGCTGACGATAGAGGAAACGAACTGCGGTGCGCGCTTGCCCAGCAGCTCGTCGAAGCGCTTGCGGTAGCCTTCGCGGTCGAGCAGGGAGTTGAGCATCACGCCCACAGAGGCGGTCGCGGGAGCGGAAGCAGCGGCGCGCTGCTGAACGGCAGCAGAAATCTTAGTCATGGTCATTTGCCCTCCTTAACGGTGAATCTGGTGCTGGTGGTGATAGTGTAGTACGGCGCTAGGTCTGCGCCGGGGAAGTCTTTCTTATATTTTTCGGGATCGAAGGTCTTTTTGCTGGCAGGCACGTTGTCCACCTTGATCTTGCCGCTCACGCCGTGCCGCGCGCCCATCAGGGACAGTATGATGGACTGCTTCCACTTTTCCTGCTCCTTTTTCAGGGCTTTGATCTGCCCGTCGATGTTGAGCCAGTTTTGCAGTGCCGGAGATGCACCAAGGTCAATGGTATCTTCTCTGCTTCCTGCGCTTGCAGCGGCCTTCACGGCTTCCGTGGTGGCCTTTTTGCCGTCCACGGCTGGCGGAGTATTGGTCAGGATGTGATCCTGCCAGAACGCCTTCTCTGCGCCCATCAGCGCGTCAATCTCGCCCTGATCGACGTACACACTGCCCTCGCACCACTGCGGGGTCTCGTCCACCTCGTATCGCGTCATTTGGTAGATGTGGAGGCCTTCTCCCAGCACCAGTACCGCCAGATACCAGCGGTCGTACTCCATGATCGCCATGTAATGCACGCACTGGCAGTAAAAGCGATCCGGAAAGCTGCCGTTTTTGTAGGTCTTGACGTTCCAGGCGCTGGTGGTCTTGCACTCCAGTCCGCACTTGCTGTGGCCGACGATCCTGCGGTCGATGTTGGCAAGGCTGTAGGGATATTTGTCGTTGGCGTAGATCGCGTTGGCGCGCTGCACCTTGAAGCCGGAGGCCTCCGTAAAGCGCTTGGCCACATAATCTTCGAGGTCGCGCCCGATGCGCATCGGCTCGGTGTCCGGCTTGGGCGGGAGGATGCCCTTTTTGTCCGCGTAGATCGACCAAGGGGTCGAGTAGTCGTTCATGCCAACCAGCGCAGCCGCGTCGCTGCCGCCGATGCCCTTGCGGCGCTGTTCCAGCCATTCTTCGCGGCTCATGTCCGCCGTGCTCACAAAAACGTAGGTGCTCATCTATGAATCCTCCTCACATAATCGTTGCCCGTCAAAAAATCATGCCAGCCGAAGCACTCGCACCAGCCGCCCCTGACCGCCCTTGCCCGGAAATAGAATGGACGAATCTCAATGACCTCCATCTCTACCCATCCCGCGCCGCCGACGTGGCTGCTCAGCTTGCGCGTCAGGCGCTGCCCGACCTGCACGTTGGCCTGCGTGCGGAAGCGCTCAACGCCCTTGTCGCAGACCTGCGGATCGTTCGCCTCCAGCGCCCTTCGTGCCCATCCGGCGTTGTGGCTGGTGACATAATCGATTGCCACCTCACTGCGCGCCACACCCAGCGCCTTGCACAGCTTGTCCATCGTCTTGGGAGTTGCCAGCCGTATCTCCGTCTCGTACTCCACGATGGTGTGTTCCGATACGCCGGAGGCCTTCGCCAGTTCCTTCCGCGAGTATCCGCATTCCGCGCGGATCACCGACAATCTTCTTGTGTTTCCTCTGTCCATGTGTTATACTCTCCTTGGTGGTGTGGAGTTTTTGTTGTTCTCCGCATTGTGTGTGCTGACCGCTGGGTTCTTCCCAGCGGTCCTTTTTTTATCTCACGATCCTGCCGTGCCGCTTTGCCACCTTGCGGTAGCTCATGCGCTTGCGCTCGACGGTCGCGTCGATCTTCTCCTGACCCCATGTGGCCATGCGGTCAATCGCCAGCATCAGGATGCCGATGATCCCTACGATCATCACAAACGCGCAGATCAGTCTCCCCATCTGCAGATACAGCTCACTCAGTCCCATTTTTCGATGTCCTCCTTCTTTGCCGGAAACAGTTCCAGCGGATTTTTGCATCCCAGCCACCTGCAGATCGCCGCGACTTCCCACCATGTAAAAGCCCGCTCTCCATGCAGTTTGCGCCACAGCGCCGAGCGCGAGATGCCCAGCGCATCGGCTAGCTGGGATCGTTTTACCTTCTTCGCCTCCAGCGCGTAGAGCAGCGGCTTGAAGCTGTGAACCTGCATCACTTATCCCTCCGATCCATCACCGCGTTGAAGAGCTGCCCCTGCACCATGTAGGCGTAAAACGGCAGGACGTGGATGCAGCTGCTGCCACGCTTCACGCCCCGGTTGTTTCCAAAGGCAAAGGGGCAGCTCCCCTCGTAGATCGTGTTCAGCAGCCATTCGGTGTCCTTGCCAAGGTATCTGGCCACCTGCTTCGGCAGCAGGATGCCGTCGGTGCTCTGGTTCTCCACCAGATCGTACAGCTCATCGTACTTTTCCAGCACGATCTTCGGCACGATCAGCTTTCCCTCTTCCATGGCTCATCCCTCCTTTCCAGCCGATTCTGGCTGCGCCTCCTGCGGCGGCATGGTCAGCGACGCGCTCATGCCCTCGGCATAGCCGAGGAAGTACGCCCTGTCCACCTCCGACAGCTTCTTCATGAGCTTGTCCATCTCTCGCAGCATCTGCTTCTCTTTTTCCGACATCTCTATCCCTCCTGTTGATTTTTGTAAACGTTGATGTTAGACTGTGGATAACAATCTTTAATAAGGTAGGCGATTCTTTCATGGACTCAGGAAAATTTCTGCTCATCCTGTTTGCAGGTCTTATCCTGTACGGGCTATTCCGGCTCTCCGTCCATCTCTGGAACTCCTTCGTTGACTGGCTTGCGGACACCGCATGGCCACGCATCAAGGACTGGTTCAGGGAGCTAGGTGATTCCATCAGACACCGAGAACCTTTGTCTGATTCGGCGAAGGTAGCCATCATATTCGCCGCTTTGATGGTCACTGCGGTAGCTCTTCTTTGGTGAATCTCCGCAATGGAGTCTTCCGTCGAAGAATCTTTCCCAGCCGCAAACACCACCGTTCCCTCCGTGAGTTTCATCAGGGCCAACCCACACACCACGGCTTACGTTGAATCTCCGCAACCGACACCGTTTCAGTATTACTTCTCTACTCGATCCGCTGCGCCAACTCGTGTGCCAACCGTCAAGCCGACACGGACGCCAACGCCGACACCGACGCGCGTAGTTTACACGCCAACGCCATCGGCAGAGGATGCAGAGATCATCGTCTACGTCACGGAGTATGGAAGCAAATACCATCGGAGGAGCTGCGGCTCTCTGTGGAACAGCTGCTATGAGATCACGCTCAGCAAGGCGATTGCGAACGGCTACACGCCTTGCAAAAAGTGCAACCCACCGAAGTGAGCAGTTGCTCTGTATCACAAATACATAATACCATGCTATTATCGTATTGTCAATGCATTTGAGCAAATTTTTATGTGTTTTTTGTATTGACAATACGATAAAAAAGTGCTACACTCTTTATCAAAGGAGGTGATCTAATGAACGACCGCATCCGAATCCTGCGAAAAGCTCTGAACCTATCGCAAGACGAATTTGCGGGCAGGCTAGGGTTGACACGCGGGGCGATTACAAATATTGAACTGCATAAGACCGCGCCAAAGCCGCTGCTGGTTGACTTGATATGTAATACATACGGAGTCAGTGAACAATGGCTGCGCACCGGCGAGGGGGAGATGTTCCTCCCGCAAACGCGCAACGAGGAGCTGGCCGTGTTCTTCGGCACGATCCTCAAGGACACCGACGAAAGCTACAAAAAACGTCTGCTGTACGCTCTGAGCAAGCTGGACGAATCCCAATGGCAAGTCCTGATTGACTTGGAAAAACTAATGGCAGGCGAGGAATAACCTCACCTGCCATTGGTTTTAATCCGGCGCATTCAGCAACGTCTGCAAGAACAGCAATACGATTCGGAGTTGTTCGTCGGTCAGTTTGTTCAGCATCTCGATGGTGATCCCCAACATGTTTGCCTCCTATATATCCATGCGCTGACGCATCATAGTCCGGTAAAATCCGCCGCGCCTGTTGCGGCGGCGCGGCGGTCGGCGGCTCATGGCTCAAGGGGGTTACAGGAGGAAGCCCGCCGTCAAGAACAGCGTACACCCAGCGGATGCGGAAATCCATATCGGGTTACCGCATCCGCATTCATGATGCTGGACATGGGCTGAATTTCGCCTGAATTTGTCATTTCCCGCGCACACAGAAAGGAGGAATGGCTATCACCACCACCATCGAAAAAGCTCTGGATATGCTGTCTAAGCTGTATACGGATAACGCATACACGCTCGATCAGATCTCCGAGCAGAGCGGCGTTGGCCGCACCACCGTTTACAACTACTGCAACAAGCGCGTCAAATCTCCCTCTATCGACACGATGGAGCGCATCGCATCCGTCTACGGCTATTCCGTTTCCGAACTTCTGGCGCTCGACGGCACGCCGCTCGATCCAGAAACGCAGGAGGAGATCAACACGCTGGAGCAGCAGCTCGCCGATGAGCGCGACGTTGCCCAGAGCATGGAGATCGACTTCAAACGCCGGATGCGCGAACTGCGAAGGGAGAACGAGGAAATGTCCGGCAAACTCTCCGAAATCGACGCTCGTCTCGACATCGCCATACGGGAATTCCAGACGGCCTCACGGGATAAGCGCGTGCTGTTCGTTTGCTTTGTTCTTGTTATCGTCCTTCTCATCATCGTCATGGTTTACGCGGGCTTTGCCTACTTCGCGTTTGATATGGCGGACAGCACCAAAGGCATTTATCGAGGGTAAAAAAAAGTTCCCCTCAGACCCGCAACGTCTGAGGGGAGTTACCTTGTAGCGCACGCATCCTGACCACCGGAAAGGTCATGCCATGCATCTATATTGTAGCGCATTTTTCGACAAAAAGAAAGGGGAATTTTCATGCCACGGCCAAAAAAAGCCAAGCCCAACCGCAACGACGGGCGATACGAAGTCAAAATCACCGTCGGGACCGACATCCACGGCAAGCCAATCCGCAAATCCTTTTACTCTGATGTCTCAAAGGCCGACGCGGTGCGTCAGGCGGAAGAGTACAAGATTCAATCCGAGTCTGCATTGCGATCCGCCGCCGAGATCATCGACGACGATGTAACCTTCAGAGAGTGGGCGCAGGAATGGCTGAAAACCTACATCCAGCCTCATGTGGACGAAAACACCTATCAGTTCACCTACGAGAACACCATACGGAATCACCTCTCGCCTGCGCTCGGAAGGCTGAAGCTCATCAACATCAAGCCCATCAACATCCAGAAATTCTACGCGGCGAAGACGGATTATTCCGTATCCATGCTCAAAAAGATGCATATGTGCCTGATGGGCATCTTCGACACCGCCGTGGACAATGGTATCCTGCGGGCAAATCCCGCCAAACACATCAACTTCTCCAGCGATGCAGAGGAGCATGAGAAGCATGCCCTACCGGACGATCAGATTGCCTTCTTGGAGCAGTTCGCCCTGCAGGAGAATATGCCGGAGATCGCGCTGCTGCTGGAAACCGGGATGCGGCGCGGTGAGATGCTCGGTTTGATGTGGAGCGACATCAATCTGTCGGAGGGAACCTATTCCGTGAACCGATCCCTCGCGGATGTGCGCGGAAAGGGCGTGGTGATCCGTCCGCCGAAGAAGGACTCCTACCGCACCAATCCTCTCTCAGAGGCCGCCAGCGCCATTCTCAGAGGCGTTCCGCGCGAGGGGTTGTACTTATTCCCCAACAAACTGGGGAATCTCCAGAGCCCAAATGCGTGGTCAAAGAGGATGGCTTCCTTCATGCGGCGCGCCTGCAAGCTACGCCCGGACATTCCGATGGTCACTGCGCACGAACTCCGCCATACCTACGGAACCAAACTCCGCCGAGACGGCGTTGATATTTACACCATCGCCAAAGTTCTGGGCCACAGAGACATCAATGTTACAGCCAACGTATACGTCAAGGAAGATGTAAAAATGTTGCGTGAAGCCCTCGGAATCGCTTCCTCAAAAACCGAAAACTCGGTACAAGTGTCGTCAAAGTGTCGTCAAGTTATACCTTCATAACGAACACAAAAAATCCCTTAACTCAAGTTTTTGCCTGAATCAAGGGATTTTTCGATGGTGCGAGAAACAGGACTTGAACCTGCATGAAGGGATCTTCACTAGTACCTGAAACTTATCTGCTGACTTTAAGAAATGCCGAAAAAGTCGATAATTCAGGCATTTCGTGCGCTACACAGCAGGTGTAACAAGCTGTAAAAGGGTGTAAAATGTCGTCAAACTGTCGTCAAAACGCAGAAAGCACAAATGTTGTATGCCCTTATCGGCTCTTCTGGTACGCTTCGTGAGTCTTCACAACATCTTTCATGCGCTCGTCCTGACAAGCTCTGATCCATTCCATGAGCATCCGCGCCTCCTCGGAGGACGGGTGCTCCTTTTTTTGCTGCATCGCCAGTCCCTGCAGGACCTGCGCGTGCTGCAGCTCGTCAGATGAAAGTTTGATGTATGCCTGCGCCATGCCGGGGTTCTTCTCGCGGAAGTGCATCGCGTCCTTGGCATAGTCCCGCGCATCGTTGATCTCTTCGTCGATCTGCTCGTAGAGCATCGTCAACTCGTCCATCATACCTTAACCACTCCAATCGCCATGTTGGTGATCGTCGGCTCAGTCGTACCGGCAACCACAACGGTGAGACGCGCATTGCCGCAGCATCTCACGCGCACGATGGGAGCGAACGACAGATTGACGTATTCGGTGCCTGCTGTCGCAACGGTCTCCGTTGCGGTCGCTCCCGGCACGGCGACGCCGTCCTGCTGGATGCCAAGCGCCACGTTTCCGACGGTCGCTGCCGTCGCGGTCGCGGTCATCGTCACAAGATAATCTCCCGGCTCAAGCAGCACGATGCTCTCGCCCTCGGCGCTGATGCACTTGCCGTACCGCCGGATGACGCTGCCCACAGGGACGGTGCTGCCGATCGGCGCGGCGGCGCCCGTGGTGTTTACCGTATAGATCAGACTCTTTGCCATGATTCTTCTCCTTTCGCAAAAAAGGCAGGGATTGCCCTGCCTTTCAAAGTCGGCCAACAGGGCCTAGAAGTTGTTGCCGTTGCAGCAGCCGCCATTGCAGAAGGGCGAAGGCCCCGCGTTGTAGGAGTAGCCGTTGGGATAGCGGACTACGCCGTACAGCTGCTCACGGACGAAGAGCTGGTTGTTCGACTGCTCAAGCTGCGTAATGCGCTGTTCGAGCTGGGACTTTTCCAGCGCCGCAAACTTCGCATCGATGTTCGCGTTCACGCCGTCGATAGCGCGCTGGGTGTTGCAGCAGTACTCTGCCAGCTGCCCCTGAATGGCGTTGCCGGTCTGCATGAGAGCCATGTTCGTGCCGTTCTGCGCCAGCGCCATCTCCTTGCCGAGCTGACCGATGCCGCCCTGCATCTCGTAGCCAAGGCTGCAGATGCCGTTGCCCAGATTGGTCAGGCGGTCGTTGACCTGGCCGAACTGCTGGCCGAACAGGATTTCCTGCTGGCTGGCAGCGGTCGCATACTGGCCGTAGTCGATCTGGCGATTCCAGCCGTTGCCGCCGAAGCCAAACATGAAGAGGAAGAGCACGACGATCAGGAACCAGCCGCTGCCGAATCCCTCACCGTCATTGCCGCGAGTCGCGGCAGCGATGTCGGAAAGACTGAAGTTTTCCATGGTGATTCTCCTTTCATTTATTCGCAAACCGTTGCGCACCGGCTTACTTCAAAAATTGCATAAAGTCCTGAGCCTGCTCCTTGAGCTGCTCAAATTGCTGCTGGCTCATCTGGCCGGACTGGAGCAGGCGGTTGATCTCCTGCTCTGCCTTTTGAGGAGTCATGCCCTGCGCGAATTTTTTGAATTCCGCGATCATCTGCAGCGGGTTGTTAGGCCTGCTGGGCGGGAGGTTCCGAAACAGGCTGCTTGCCATAAGCCATCACCATTCCTTTCAGCTCGTCGAACTCTTTCCGGGTGACGTATTCCGCCGGGGGCGGAGCGGGCGCAGGAGTCTCCGCCTCTTCTGCAAAGCGGAAGCGCCGTATCGTCGGGAATCCTGCGCTGTCGGTGGACTTGACATAGAGGATGTCGTCGCCCTCGTCAAACAGCGCCACGACCTCGTTCGGGTTCATCTGGAAAGCCTTGGCACCGTTGATCCCCGACACGCGCAGAAGCTGTCTGGCGGGCATCTGAGGCGTGACGGGCTGCTGCCACATGGGACGCTGCCCATACGGATTCATGTAGGGGTTCATGTAATTGCTCATTTGCCGCACCTCCTGCTTTTATTGTGCAAAAAAACAGGCCCCTTCGCGATTACGCGAAAGAGCCTGTTTATGCCCTGTTTCATATCATTTTCGTGACCTCACGAAAATGGTCGTATTTTCCCTTCCAGCACGCCGAACCCCGCTTGGAGCACGCGCACGATCTGGGTGCGGGAGAGGCCGAATTCCTCGGCTACCCGCTCATAGGGAACGCCGTCCAGAAAAACCCTGCGGCAGATCAATCTGTTCCGCTCTGCGTTTCTCCCGATGATGTTCTCGTCGATCAGCTCACCCAACTCGGTTGCGGCAAGCGTGCAATGGCTGATCTCCGCAAGCATTTACTTCTCCTTGTCTGTGGGCTTGGCATTCAGCTCGCCCACCATGGCCTCGATGAGTGCGTTGATCTTATCGTTGACCTCAATGCCCATCGCTTCCAGCAGGCCGATCACATAGGCCTTCTTCTGTGCGCCCGTCTTGGGGCCGAAAATCTGCTCTGCAGCGCCAACGCCGATGCGCACCCACTCCTTGACGCGCTCAAAGTCCGCGTCGGAGAGCTTGCCCTTGTACCACAGTATAAAGGCCACAAACAGCGTCATTCCGATCCCCGCCGCCAACACGGCCATGACCACATACATCCACTTGTCCATCTTTATTCGTCTCCTTCCGTATCATTAGGATCGTCTATCGACGCTCCTGTTTTGTTGAGGCTGTGATGATCAGCGGTGTCCGCCAGCAGATAGCCGATAAACGCCCCGCCAAACACCGTGATCAGCTGCTCGGTTACGCTCGCGTTCGAATCCATGCCCTCCGTGGCCAAGAGATAGCTGTACACGATCCCTCCAGCCATGAGCAAACCGAGCCCAAGCAGCAGGTACTTTCTAAGCGTCCACTTTCTCCTCATGGTTCGCCTCCCGCGTAGGAAGCTGCTCAAGCTCACGGACGATAGCCGTGACTGTGCCGTTCCCACCCAGCGCGTGATAGCTCTTATACATCGCGTTGACATTTTCTCTGGCATAGACCGGGTACTCTCCCTTGTTCATATAGTGCGAGTGCGCGTTGATAATGCGGTCTCTCAGCAGCGCCTGCAACCCCTGTCTCACGTCTGCGTCGCGTTCACGGTCGGCTGCGCGTTCTTTGTTCATCGCTCGCACGCGCGCCACAGACCAGCTCACGACTCCGGCGCAGATGGCCGGGATCGCCCAGCCCAGCGCCTTATCCAGCACACCCATCCAGTCCATGTTAGGCCTCCCCGAATTTTTTGACCGCCTCGGCAGTCTTTTTGCCGTACACGCCGTCGGCCTCAAGGTTCGCGCCGCGCCGGTTCAGCCGCTCCTGCAGCACCTTCACGCGCAGACCGCGCATTCCCAGCCGCAGCGGCGCGTTGGGGTTGTAGCGGATCACCGCGCACACCCTGCCCTTGTACAGTTCGATGTCGTCCCGGCGCACGCCGTAGGCCGTCCCTCTGGCATGGACGATCTCGCTTTGGTTGGCCACCATGGTCACATGGGTGATCTTGTTGGCTCTCCTCGTCGACCGGCTCGTGCAGAGGAATTGCACGTCCCCCGGCTGACGCGCCTTGTTGATGATATTCACGCCGCCGAATGTCTTGCCGATCTTGGTGTAATCGGCAGGCCACAGCAGTTCAAACTGGTCGCTGTAGACCTCCTCGCAGGAGAGCGGAACCTCTCTGCCGACCTTGTCCCACTCCACGCCCTGTGCCGCGTATGCCCGCGCCACCAGCGAGGAGCAGTCAAACACCTTCTCCTTCAGGCGCTCTGACTGACTGTAGCGGCAACCTACCTTGGACAGTGCCCACTGCGCCGCGCGCGACGGCACGCCATCGTCAACCGCTTCGGGAGGTTTCTCGATGACGCTTTCACCGTACCAGAGGCCGTTCCGCCTCATGCAGTCCTCGACATCCTCCACGCGGCCTTTGGATTCAAGGCTCACCGCCTGCAGGCTGTTCTGCCCCCAGCGGTGCGCACACAGCGCGTACCGCCAGCTGTTAAGGCCGGTGTACCTGTAGCGCTTTTCGCCCAGCTTGGCGTAGTAGGCGTACACCGCCGCCATGCCCCGGATGCTCCCCCAGCCGTAGAGGTCAAATTCAAACCCCGCGTAGCGGAAGTAGTCCTTGGCGTACTTGGGCTTGAACTGGCATGGACCGACCGCGCCCGCCGTGCTCACCAGCCCCAGCCGGAAATCGCTCTCGCGCTCCACCGTGCCCAGGAGCAGCCCCACGGGAACCGAGAATTCTTTGGCAGCCGCTTCTGCGGTCTTCACGGCGATTGCCGGAGCGGTCTTGCCATCCTTCGTCTTGTAGATCATGCCTCGGTCGCCTCCTCCCAGCCGTACACGCCCGGCTCCCACACGTTATCGTTCGCCGTGCTGACCCAGTGCTTGCCGTTGTGGCTGACCTTTGCGTCCTTGGCGTATGCGTCATGCGCTCCTGTGGGCTGAATCCACTTCGGCCATTCTTGCGTCGGGTCTGAGATCCGCGTCCAGAGGGATACCGACGTGGACGGCGTATAGT
>OIYG01000402.1_pt1 | contig 43338 bp, 39 predicted proteins | sample 1587861 | NCBI WGS metagenome assembly OIYG01 (sample SAMN03283272) | human gut metagenome | biome: human-associated habitat; material: feces | host: Homo sapiens | place: Peru | collected 2012
TCTTTTAATGCTTTACCAGCTTTGAATACTGGAGCTTTTGATGCAGGTATTTTGATTTCTTCTTTAGTTTGTGGGTTTCTACCTTTTCTAGCAGCTCTTTTTCTAACTTCGAAAGATCCGAATCCTACTAATTGTACTTTGTCTCCTTTTACTAATGCTTCAGTAACAACGTCTACAAATGCGTTTAATGTTTCTTCAGCACTTTTTTTTGTGTCTCCTGTTTTTGCAGCCATTGCTGCTACTAAATCAGATTTGTTCATTTAATTTACCTCCTAAAAAGTTTGAAATATGTAGAATTTTCTCCTACAATAGCAATATTCGTCATAATAAAATAAAATCCTTCTTTTTTTTCATACTTTTTTCTTTAAACCCTTTATCTCTGTAAGAATCTAGACAATTTCTGTAAATACTATCTATTTTCACTCTTTTCTTCTTTTCCATATATACCAACGGTTTCAAGGATTTTATTTATCTTTTGTCCGTATGGAATCATTAGTATTTCTTCTTTTGTAAATATTTTTAATATTATAACCATTATTAAGTAAATTATAACAGCTATTATTAATCCTATTATAGTAGCTATTCTTGCTGATAGTACATTTAATAATAATGTATATATATAATAAGAACATGCACACATAGCTGCTGTTGCAATTATTGGTTTAAATATAAATTTCTTAAATCCAAGTTCTAGCTTTATGGTCTTTCTTAATATTATGAAGCTCAATAAGAATGCTACAAAGTTATTTATTACAGATGCTATAGCTGCTCCATTTACTCCAAATGCTGGATTTGGAACTAATATTAAGTTGAATATTAATTTTAGTGCTACTCCAATAAATGATGTAACAGCTGGTACCATTATTCTTCCTAATCCTTGTAATGCTCCATTTGTTGTTTGCATTAATACTGCAAATATTATTGTTAAAGAAAATATTTGTAGTAAAAATCCTCCATCTGTTGCATTTGGAAATAATAAATTAATTATTGGTTGTGCAAATACCATCATTCCAAATGTACAAGGAAGTCCTATTATCATTGTCGTTAATAATGAAAATGATATTCTTTTACTTGCTGTTCGTGTATCTTTTTTTGTTATTAATGCAGATACTGATGGAACAAGTGCTGTAGCAAACGCTATATTAAATGATAATGGAAGTGTTGCTAGTGTATCCACTTTTCCTGATAATATACCATATTGTGCTTTTGCGACAGAATCTGGTAAGAATTTTTTTAATCCTTTTACAACTGTAACTATGTCTACTATTTTAGATAATGTAGACATTATTGCACTAAGTGTTATTGGAATTGAAACGACCAAAATTCTTTTTACTATTCTTTTTACTCTTTCTTGTTTGTAATTTACTGTTTCTTTTATTTTTGGTGAAATTATTTTCTTAAAGTTTCTATAGTACATTAAAATATATAAAAAGCTTAATAGCACAGATAATGTTGTGGCTAGGTTTGCTCCTGCTGCCATTAATGTTGTATTTAAATTTGTTCCTATTCCTATAAGTTCTACTGCTGATATGGTTATTGTTGTTTTAAATACTTGTTCTAATGCTTGTGCTTTTGCAGTAACAGATACTTTATCTAATCCATTAAAATATCCCCTTATAACAGATGCTATTGTAACAAATGTTATAGAAGGTGATAAAACTTGTAGTGATAATGTTGCTTCTGGAACATCTATTGCATTTGCTATTGTTGCTGCACCTAAGAATAGAATCATTGTTCCTGCAAAACCAATGAGTCCAAATGTAGCTAATGCTATTCTAAATATTCTATGTGCTCCTTTGTAATCTTCTAATGCAACTTTTTCTGAAATCAATTTTGCAATTGCATTTGGAACACCTATTGATGATATTGTAAGAAGCATTGCATATATTTGATAACCACTTCCATAAATACCATTTCCTATGTCTCCAAAACCTTTTTTATTTGTTAAAAATATTTTAGAAACTAATCCTAGAAGCTTTATTAAAACTTGTGAAAGCATTAATGATAAAACTCCTAACATAAATCCATCTTTTTTTTCAATTTTTTTTGTCTTATCCATATTCCCACCTTTGTTTCATTTATATGTTTATTTTTGTATTATATTAATAAATGTTATTTTATTCAAGTGATTTAAAATTAATTTTTAAATTTATTATAATATTTCAATCATTTCTTGCATTATTTTTGCAAAAAGCCTTGTTTTTTTAAGCATTTTGTAAGATAATATAAGTAACTATTTTAAATTTTTAGGGAGTTTATAATATGAAAATTTTTGATAAATTTTTGAAGTTTTTAAAGACTGATAGAAATACTTTTTTAACTTATATTTTAACAGTTATTACTATATATTTAGCTGTTGATAGATTAATAGAAATGATGTTTATGATTTTAAGTGGTGTTTCTGTTTCTTATTGGGGACCTTTACAATATACTTTAGCAATTGCTTGTCCAATATTTGCATTTTTATTTTCTGGTTCCTCAACATTTGTAAAAGCAGACCAAATGAAATTAGGATTTTTCTATTTGTATTGTATATCTTTATATATAATAGGAATATCTATGGTAGTTCAATGGTTTAACTTATTGTGTTGGTTATTATTTATGGCTACGCCAGGATATGTAAGTGTTGTAACAGAATTTTCTAATTTAATACAACCTGCTTTTCAATCACTAGCTGTATATATTCCACTTGTAACATTCTATCCTTTATTTAAAAAATTATTTACTTGGATAAATGATACAAAAGATATAAGAGATTCTATAATGGATTATGGCGGTATTAACTTATCTGAGAAAAAGGAAAATACTGGAGCATATTCTGTAGAATTACCTTTATACTCTGATAAAAAAACTGGTGCAAATGTTGTTATGACAGAACAAGGAAGATTTCAATCTACTTTTATATGTGGTGTTTCTGGTAGTGGAAAAACTTCTATGTTATTTGAGCCTATGATGGCAAAAGATATTGAGAAGAAATTCTTCTTTAAAGAGGCTTCTAAAGAACTTGGATATACTGCTTTAAAAACAGGATTAGCTTATTTAAAATACCCATATGATAATAGTTATTTAAATGATAATTTTAATTTAAATATGCTTGTTCCTAATTCTGGTAAAGAAAAATTATTTAAAGCTTATTTAAAGAAAATGATTGCTTATGATGGTGGAAATAGTATATTATATAGAGATTTGGGATTCACTTCTATCTCACCTGATTATGAATCTACTTCTAGAATACTTGAAGTAGCAAATAATTATAACATACCAGTAAATTTAATTGATCCAGCAAATCCAGATTCACCTGGACTTAACCCTTTTGCATTTGATGATCCAGTTAAGATTGCTATTATAATTTCTTCTGTACTAAAAGAAATGTATACATATGCAGGAAGAGATATTGAAGAATCTTTCAGACAGAATGTAACTTTACAGGCTGTTGAAAATGTATCAATACTTTTAAAAGAAATGTATCCTAGATTAAATGGTGAATTATTACCAAATCTAGAGGATATGTTAAATATGTTTAATGATTTTTCATTAGTAGAAAAAATGTGTAAACAATTAGAAGCAATTCCAGAACTTGCTAAAGAATATTCTTTACAATTAGGTTACTTTAAAAAGAATTTCTATGCAAATGGTGTTAATAGAGAAGAAACAGAAAAGTATATAAGTGCTGCTGCAACTCAGCTTGATACTTTGCTTAGAGTTCAAGGTGTAAGAAATATATTATGTAATAGATCAAATAATTTGAATTATGATGATATTCTTGCAAATGGTGAAATCACATTAGTATGTACAAGACGTGGAGACTTGGGTGCTACAGTTCATACGGCATTTGGGCTATTCTTCCTATTACTAATGCAATATTCCGTATTAAGAAGACCTGGGAATGAGAAATCTCGTGTTCCCCATTTCTTATATATAGATGAATTTCCTGATTTTATAACACATGCAACTACAAATATGTTTACACTTTATAGAAAATATAGAGTTGGTATTATAATCTCTGCTCAAAACTTAAGACAATTAGGTGAACAAAATAAAAGTAAATACAGGGAAACAATACTTGCAAATTGTGCTAATAAATTCATATTTGGAAATAATACTCCAGAAGATAATGCTTGGTGGGAATTAGAACTTGGAACCAAAAGAGAATGGACTTTCAAATATAATTATGATACTGAAAAACTACAATATGATTCAAAATATGGAGATGCACTATTTAAATGGAAACAAAACTACTCAGCTGGTAAAGTACAATCTTTAAAAGCAAAACAATGTATGTATAAAGTTAAAAACATTGCTGGTAAGAGTTCTGTTGGAATTATGAAAGTTGACCTATTAGATTCCAAATACCATGAGCCACATTATGGAAAACATTTTAATTTTTCAAGATTTACAAATGGAATTGCAGAAGAAGAATCAAAACCTAAAAAAGAAAAATTTAATTTAAAGAATCTTGAATTTGATAAATCTTCTAATGGTGATATAGATCCAATAAAGAATAATACAACAGATTCTAACTTCTTAATAGATAATGAAGATGCTATTATATTTGATATAAACAGAAAAAATAATAAAGATTAAAAAAACAAAAATAAATATGAAGAAAAATTCTTCATATTTATTTTTTTATTTCTTCTATTGTTTTATTGTAATCTTTTGAGTTTATAATTGCTGTTCCTACAACAATTATATTTGCTCCTGCTTCTTTTAACTTTTCTACATTTTCTAAATTTACTCCACCATCTACTTCTATGTCTATATCAATATTGTTGCTTTCAATATATTCTTTTATTTTTTTTACTTTATCTATTGTCTCTGGTATTAATTTTTGTCCACCTTTGCCTGGTTCTACTGTCATTACTAATACACTATTTATATATGGTAAATATTTATATATTTCTTCTACGCTTGTATTTGGCTTTATTGCCATTCCAGCTTTTATGTGGTTATCATGTATATACCTTATTATTTTTTTTGCTTCTTCCTCATTCTCGCAAGCTTCAAGATGAAATGTTATTGTATTTGGCTCATATGGTATATAAGAATTCACAAATATTTTTACATCTTTTACCATTAAATGAATGTCTAATGGTGTATTTGAAATTTGTTTTATTTGTCCTACATACTCTTGCATTAATTCTATTGTATTATTTTCTACAAATTCACCATCCATTACATCTATATGAAAGTAGTTTGTTTTTGCTACTTCTAAATTATAAAATACTCCTAATGAATTTTCTCTGTCTGCTGATAATATTGATGTTGATACTTCTACCATTTATGTTCCTCCCTATCTTTTAATTCTTCATATATTTTCTTATAGTTGTTATATCTTGATTCTGATATATCTTTTCCAACATTGCTTTTTATGACACAACTTTCTTCCTTTATATGTGTACAATCTAGATATTCGCATTTATTATTGTATTTATTAAATTCCTTAAAATATCTATATAATTCCCTATATTCTATTTCATATACATCAAATGTAGAAAATCCTGGTGTATCTGCAATATATGTATTTTCTTTTATTTTGTATAATCTTGTTGAAGTTGTTGTGTTTTTTCCCTTTTTATTCTTGTGACTCACTTCTCCTTCTTCAGTTAGCTCTTTTTTAAAAATCCCATTAATTAATGTTGATTTTCCAACTCCAGAATTTCCAGAAAACACACTAATATTGTTATTTAAAATATCTTTAATTTTTTCTGTATTTTCCTCTAAATCTTTTGCATTTGTTTTTACCACTCTATAACCAATATTTGAATATATTTTTTCTATTTCTTCTGCCATATTTTCATCCAAGTCTATTTTATTTATTATTATTATTGGTTCTATTTTTAAGAATTCTGCAAAGGCCAATTGTTTGTCTAACATCAATAAATCCGGTTTTGGTTTTTTTGCAGATACAACAAAGATTAGTCTTGTGACATTTGCAATTTTAGGTCTTTTTATATATGATGTTCTATCACATACTTCTAATATTGAATTGTTTTCATTATCTATTTTTACAATATCTCCAACTACTGGCTTTATTTCTTTATTTTTAAATATGCCCCTTGATGTACATTCTATTGTTTGGTTGTTATCTGTTTCTACATAAAATAAATTAGAGATTATTGTTATTATTCTTCCCTTTACTACCATATTTCACCTATCTTTATTAATTAAGAGCAGATAAAAATCTGCTCTTATATTATACTACACTTTAGAATATTATTCAAATTTACATGTATCTCCATAAGTTATTGTTTGTGAACTTCCATAAACTGTGTTGTTTATTTTTACTTGTATTGTTGCAGTTCCTGCTCCTGATATTTCTTTTGTTACACTAGATGATTGTGGAGAAACACTTCCTACATTATAATCTGTTCCATTTACAGAAATCTTTACAGTTACTTTATCTTTTTCTGCTAAATCTGTTCCTTCTAATAGTGATTGAACATCAATAACTACTGTTGTTTTTTTATTTTCTTGTAACTTGTTAACTGTTATTGTTATTGTGGCATTCTTCTCCACTTCTGTTCCTGCTTCTAAACTTTGCTTTACTACTACTCCATCTTCTTTTGTTGTATCTTCTGTTGTTACTACTGTTTTTAATTTTAGTCCTGCATCTTTTATTGCTGTTTTGGCTTCACTTTCTGTTTTTCCTGTTAAATTTGGTACAGTAACTTTTTCTGTTCCTTTACTAACTTTAATAGTAATTGATTCTCCAGCGTCTATTTCTTCATTTTCTTTTACACTTTGTTCTATAACATATCCAGCTTCTACTTTACTACTATATGTCTCTTCTACATTAACTACTAATCCTAAATCTTCTAATTGTTTTGTAGCATCATCTTGTGTCAATCCTGTTACTTTTGGTACTTTTACTAAATTTTGTCCTAAACTAACAACAACACTTATTGTACTTCCTTCTTTTACATTGTAATTTGGCATATAGCCTGGATCTTGAGAAATAATATATCCTGCTGGAACATCTTTATTATATTCTTCCGATTTTTTCTCATATTTCAATTTAGCATCCTCAATTGTTTTTTGAGCTTCTGTTTGTTCCATTCCAACTACATATGGTATTTGTACATCTGCTTTTGTTACTAATTTAATAACTAAGTTTGTTATCAAAATTGTAATAACAAATAGTAATATTCCACCTAATACAAGTGATAACGCTTTATGATTTTTTATGAATGTTTTTAATTTTCCATCTTCTTTTTTATTTTCATTATTTCTTCTAGATGGTGCTTCTTCCGATTTATCATATATTGTAGAAATTCTTTGTGTTGGAAAATCTTCTTGTTTTTCTGTAACTACAAAATCCCCATTTGGATTTTTTAATGCCTTACTTAAGTCTCTTAACATTTCTGTTGCATTTTGATATCTTAAATTCGTATCTTTTTGCATTGCTTTCATAATTATATCATTAACTGCTTTAGGTACATTTGGGTTTAATTCCATTGGCTCTTTTGGTATTTCTTGCATATGTTTTAAAGCAACAGAAACTGGTGTATCTGCATTAAATGGTACTTGACCTGTTACCATTTCATATAGTACCACTCCTAATGAGTATAAGTCTGATTTGGCATCTGTATATCCTCCTCTTGCATGTTCTGGCGAAAAATAATGTACAGATCCAATTGTTGTTCCAAATGCTGTTATAGTTGAATTTGATACTGCCTTTGCTATTCCAAAGTCAGTAACTTTTGCTATTCCATCTTCTGTTATTATTATATTGTGTGGTTTAATATCTCTATGAATTATGTTGTTCTTATGTGCTGTCTCTAGTGCTGATGCTATTTGTATAGCAACATTGACAGACCATTTCCACGAAAGAGCTCCATCTTCATTTATTATTTCTTTTAGTGTTTTTCCTTTTATTAATTCCATTACTATATAATGTATATCACCTTCACTACCAACATCATATACTGAAACAATATTAGGATGTGTTAAACTTGCTGCTGATTGTGCTTCTGTATTAAATCTTTTAACAAATTCTTCATCTGTTGTAAATTCATCTCTTAACACTTTAACAGCTACATATCTATTTAGTACATGGCATTTTGCTTTATAAACTGTTGCCATTCCTCCATTTCCTATGTTTTCTAGGATTTCATACCTATTTCCTAATAATCTACCTTCTAAATTCATAGTAACCTCCAATTTACTTTCTAGATTCTATATTAAAATTTACCTTTTGCTAACAATTACAACTGTTATATTATCTAATCCTCCTGCCTCGTTAGCTTTTTTTATTAATTCATCACTTGCTTTTTCAACATTATTTTCTATTATTGCAAGCATTTCTTCATCACTTACCATATTTGTTAGCCCGTCTGAAGTTATTACTATTACATCATCTTCTAAGAATCCCTTTACAGCTACAATTGGTTCAACAAATGATGTACATCCCAAGGCTTTCATAAGCATATTCTTTTTAGGATGGTTTTTTGCTTCTTCCTTAGTTATTGTTCCATCTTTTACTAATTTTTGAACATAACTATCATCTACAGTTAATTTTCTTATTATATTTTTTCTTATTCTATAAATTCTGCTGTCTCCAATATGACCTATGTATACTCTATCATTATATGCAAGAACTACTTCAATTGTTGTACCCATTCCTTCTAATTCTTGATCTTCTTTTGATTTTTCATATACAACCATGTTTGCATATTCTATTGCATTTTTTATAAGTTTTTGTAATTCTTCTTTAGTATGTTCTATCTTAGAAAAGTTATTTTCTATATAATTTTTGGCAGATACTATTGCTAATCTACTTGCTATTTCTCCACCATTATATCCTCCCATACCATCCGCTACTATAAATAATCCAGTGTTTTCACTTGGCATAGATACATAATAAGAATCTTGATTCATTTCTCTTGCCTTACCAATATCTGATTTAGCAAAAACTTTCATATAGATTTTTCTCCTATTCTATAAATTTTTTCTTCTAAGTTGTCCACAAGCTGCATCAATATCAGAGCCTAATTCTCTTCTTATTGTAGCAGTTATTCCTTTTGAATTTAAATAATCTCTAAACTTAATTATGTTTTCATTTGTACTTTTTACATATTTACCATTTTCTATTTTGTTTATTGGTATTAGATTAACATGGCATAACATTCCTTTTAATAATTTTACTAGTTCTTTTGCATCATCTAAGTTATCATTATTATCTTTAGCTAGTGCATATTCAAAAGAAATTCTTTTATTTGTTTTTCCTATGTAATATCTACATGCTTTCATTAATTCTTCTATATTATAAGCATTATTTACAGGCATCATTTCACTTCTTTTTTTATCATTTGTTGCATGTAATGATATAGAAAGTGTGAATTGATAATCTCTATCAGCCAGTTCATAAATTTTAGGTACTATTCCACTTGTTGAGATACTTATATGTCTTGCACCAATATTTAATCCTTTGGAATTATTTATTATTCCTATAGCATTTAATACATTATCATAATTGTCTAGTGGTTCGCCTATTCCCATGAATACAATATTTGATATTCTAACATTTTCATCTCTTTGTACTGCTAATATTTGTTCAACTATTTCTCCACTTGTTAAATTCCTTATAAATTTAATTCCAGTAGAAGCACAGAATTTACATCCCATCTTACAACCAATTTGTGATGAAACACAAATTGTTCTTCCATGATGATATTCCATCAAAACTGTTTCAATAGCATTTCCATCTAATACGTCAAATAAGTATTTTTTTGTACCATCTGATGACTCTTGTTTTTTTAGAATTTTAAAATTATGAAACTCAAATTCATTCTTCAATTTATCTCTTAATTCTAAAGACAAGTTTGTCATGTCATCAAAAGATGTAACTTCTGATTCATATATCCATTTAAAAACTTGTTCTGCTCTATAAGGTTTTTCATTAAGCTTAACAAATTCTTCTTTTAGTTCATTTAAATTGTAATCTTTAATATTTTTCATTTATACTATTCCTTATAATAAGTTAGAGCAATTATTCTTCAAATTGCTTTTTCCCTAGATAGGTTATACCACAAGATAGCTTTTTTTTCAATAGGTAATTCTAATATTTCTTATATGCAAAATCAGAAATGTACAAACATTTCTGATTTTATTTTTTATTATATTTCCAACATTCTCTCGTTGTTGTTGATTTTAATCCTTGTATTATCTTTTGTAGGGGCGGTCGACCCTACAAACATATATACATTTTCTTTATCAAGTTGTCATTTTTTACATTTTTTGTCAATAGTTTGTGATATTTATATGTTTGTGTTTTTTGTTTTTTTAATGTATAATATTTTTATGAGAAATTTAGTTGTTGATGAAAAATATGATAATAAAAAATTAGTTTATGTCTTGATGTCTTATTTTGACGGGCTTTCTTCTTCTTTAGTTTATAAAGCTCTTAGAAATAAGGATATTAAAGTTAATAATAAGCGTGTTAAGGATAATATTACTATTCATTTAGGTGATAATGTTTGTTTATATATTGATGATAAATATTTGTTTAAGAAAATAGAATTGGATATTATTTATGAAGATGATAATATTTTAATAATTAACAAGCCACAAGGCATTGAGGTTATTAATAGTTCTTCTTCTATTACATCTTTATTGCAAAATAAATACACTGCTAATCTTGATGAAGGCTTTCCATACCCTTGCCATAGATTAGATAGAAATACTAGTGGTTTGGTTATATTTGCTAAGAATAAATCTTCCCTTGATATTATAAATTCTAAATTGAATAATCATGAGATTAAGAAATTTTATAAATGTACTGTCATTGGTTTATTAAATCCAAAGTCTGATAAACTTGAAGATTATTTATTTAAAGATAGTAAAAAATCTATCGTCTATATTAGTCATACACCTAAAATTGGATATAAAAAAATAATAACTTCATATAAAGTTATTGATGAAGATACTAAAAATAGTTTATCTACTTTAGAAGTTGAATTATTTACTGGTAGAACACACCAAATTCGTGCGCATCTCGCTTTTATTGGTCATCCTATTCTTGGTGATGGTAAATATGGCAATAATTCTATTAACAAATTATTTAAGAAGAAATATCAAGAACTATGTGCTTATAAATTAATTTTTAATTTTTCTTCTGATGCAGGTCATCTAAATTATTTAAATAAAAAAGAATTTGAAATAAAAGTAATGTCAGAATAAATTCTGACCTTACTTTTATTTTATGTATTTTGAAACTTCTTTAACTATTTTTTCTTTAGCTTGTTCTAATGTTCCATGTATACTACATCCTGATGCTCTCATATGTCCTCCACCATTAAATAATAGTGCTACATCAGATACATTCACATAGTCGTTTGATCTAAGTGACACTTTGAATCCATCTTCTATTTCTCTAAGGAAAATAGATACTTCAACTCCATCTACATCTCTTCCAACTTCTACTAAACCTTCATGGTCATCTGATAATGCATTTACATCCTCCATATCTTTTTTAGTGATATATGTAAATGTAATTTTATCATCACATAAAAATTCCATTCTATTCATTATTATTTTTCTTAGTTCAAAATTTGCTCTAGTCTTCATTTGTAATGCTTTTTTATATATGTTTGATACATTTACACCTTTAGCTAAAAGTCCAGATGCAAATTCAAATGTTTCTGCTGATACGCCTTCATATTTAAATCCACCTGTATCTGTTATTATTCCTGTTAACAAACACGTTCCTATATTTTTATCAATTTCAACACCTAAGTGCTCTATTACTAATATTAGTATTTGTGCACATGCTGGTGATGTTGGATTTACAAAATTATAATCTGCAAACATATCATTTACCTCATGATGATCTATTTGAATTTTTGTTTTTGCATTTTCAAAATAACTGCTAAACCCATCTAATCTTTTAATTCCTGTAACATCAACAGATATTGCTAAATCATAAGGTTTCTTACTACCTTCTTTTTTTACTTTATCTGCAGATGGTAAAAATTCAAAAGTTCTTGGAAATTCCGGTATTACAACATCAACTTCTTTATTCATCTTTTTTAATGTTAAATACATTGCAAGTGCACTACCAACAGCATCTCCATCTGGATTTTCATGTGTTAATATTACAATATTATTTGCTTTATTTATTTCTTTTTTTATATTATCAATTGTTGTCATATATTTCACAATCCTTTTTAATTATTTTTTTCTGGCATTATTTTTCTTAATATAGAATCAATTCTAGCACCATATTCCATTGAGTCATCTAATTCAAATATAATTTCCGGTGTAATTCTTAAATTCATTCTTTTAGCTATTAAGCTTCTGGTTAATCCTGCTGATTTCTTTAATATTGCCAAATCTTTCTTTACATCTTTTGCATTTAATATACTAACATATACTTTTGCATATTTTAAATCTGGAGTTACTTTAGCTTTAGTAACGCTAATTAACCCCTTTAAGTTAGGATCTTTTATATCATTCATAATAATATTGCTTACTTGCTTTTTTAATTCTTCATCAACTCTATTAAATCTATTATTATTCTTTTGCATTGTTATCTCCTTTACTTAAGTGTTTTTCACGGGTTACTGGCGGACATGGTCGTCCGCCCCTACATATAATAATTTCATAACGCTAAATCAATTATCTCTCAAATAGCTATTTTTTGATTTCTTCCATAACATATACTTCCAAAATATCTCCTTCTTGTATATCATTGAAGTTTTCTATTTGGATACCACATTCATAGCCAGTTGCAACTTCTTTAACATCATCTTTAAATCTTTTTAATGATATTAATTTTCCATCATGTATAACAACATTATCTCTTATTATTCTTATTCCAGCATTTCTTGAAACTTTTCCATTTGTTACATAACATCCTGCTATTGTTCCTACATTTGATACTTTGAATGTTTGTCTTATTTCTGCATTTCCTATTACTTTTTCTTCAAATTCTGGATCTAGCATTCCTTTCATTGCAGCTTCTACATCTTCTATTGCATGATATATTACAGAATATTGTTTGATTTCTACTTCTTCCTTATCTGCCATATCTCTTGCTAATGCTTCTGGTCTTACATTAAATGCTATTATAATTGCATTTGAAACTTTTGCAAGTGTTACATCTGTTTCTGTAACTCCTCCAACATTTGCATGAATTACTTTTACTGTTACTTGGTCATTAGATAATTTTTCTAAACTTTGTTTTACAGCTTCAACACTACCTTGAACATCTGCTTTTACAATTATATTTAATTCTTTTAGTTTACCTTTTTCTATTTGATTGAATAACTCATTTAATGAAACTTTTGCTGTTGCATTTATAGATTTTTCTCTTTCTTGACGCTTTCTTCTTTCTATTAAGTGTTTTGCTGTTTTTTCATCATCTACTTCATAGAATGTTTCTCCTGCTGTTGGAACTTCTGTTAATCCTGTAACTTCAACTGGTGTTGATGGTCCAGCTTTTTTTACTTTTTTCCCTTTATAGTTACTCATTGTTCTTATTCTACCAATAACAGAACCTACAACTATTGTGTCTCCTACATCTAGTGTTCCTCTTTGTACAAGCATTGTTGCTACTGGTCCTCTTGCTTTGTCTAATTTTGCTTCTATAACAACACCTTTTGATTGCTTGTTAGGGTTAGCTTTTAGTTCTTTCATATCTGCTACTAATAATACCATTTCTAATAATGTATCTATGTTTATTTTCTTTTTAGCAGAGATTGGAACAAATATTGTATCTCCACCCCATTCTTCTGGAACTAATTCATATTTTGTTAATTCTTCTTTTACTTTTTCTACATTAGCTCCTTCTAAGTCTATTTTATTTACTGCAACTATTATTGGTATTCCAGCTGCTTTTGCATGGTTAATCGCCTCTACTGTTTGTGGTTTTACACCATCATTTGCTGCTACTACCAATATTGCTATATCTGTTACTTGAGCACCTCTAGCTCTCATGCTTGTGAAAGCTTCATGTCCTGGTGTATCTAAAAATGTAATCATTCTTCCATTTACTTCTACTTGTGATGCACCTATATGTTGAGTTATTCCTCCTGCTTCACCTTCAATAACGTTTGTGCTTCTTATTGCATCTAGTAAAGATGTTTTACCATGGTCTACGTGTCCCATAACGACTATTACTGGTGGTCTTGGTTGTAGATCTTCTGCTTTATCTTCGCTTTCATCAAATAAAATATCTTCTTCTGTTACTGTTTCCTTTTTAATTGCTTTTATTCCAAATTCCTCTGCTATTAGAAATGCTGTATCAAAATCTATATCATTATTTAATGTAGCCATTATTCCATATCCCATTAATTTTTTTAATACTTCACCACTTGTTTTCTTAATTTCTGCTGCAAAGTCTTTTACTGAAATTGTTTCTGGAATAGTAATTTCTGTTAATTTAAATATTTTTTGCTTTGTTCTTTCTTCTTCTGATTTATTTGTTCTCTTCTTGTTTTTTCTTCCTCTAGCTGTTGTTAAATCATAATAATCAAGCATTCCACCTTCTTGATCATTAAACATATTAGATAGGCTTTTTTCTGATTTTAAACTCTTTAATTTATCTTCATCAAATTCAGATAAATTTCTTCTATTCTTATTTTGCTTTTTATTTTTATTTTCATCATATTTATTATTTTTTTGTTTATTAGCATTTTTATTATATTCTCTTACAGTATCTTTTTCTATAATATCTGCAGACATGATGTTTTTAATATTTTTTTCAATTCCACGTTCATCAAGAGGTCTTCTATTATTTCCATAACCCCCATTATTATTTCTATTATTAAATTGATGTTGACCATTGTTATTATTATTTCTTTGATAGTTATTGTTTCTATTGTTGAATCTATTATCTTGACGTTGATAATTATTATTTCTATTATTATTAAATCTATTATTTTCTGTGCGTTGTGAATTATTTCTGTTAAAGTTATTAGTATTAGTTGATCTGTTTTCTACTTTTTGAGTTTTTTCTTCTTTTTGTTTTACTTCTACTTTTGCTTCTTCTTTTACAGCTTCAACTTTTTCTTTAACTGGTTCTTCTTTCTTTTCTTCTTTTTTATCTTTTAATCCAAATAATTCACTAACTGTCATTGGTTTTGTTGGTTTGTTTCTATATACAATATTATAATCTTTGTTTCTATTTCTTTCTACAAATCCAACATTGCTATTTCTTTGTTTTTCTTGTTTTTTTCTTTTTTCTTCTTCTTCTCTCTTCTTTACTTCTTCGTCAGATATTATAACATGCCTTCTTATTATAACTGGTCCATCATTTTTTTCTTTTTTTACTTCTTCTTTTTCTTTGTTACTTTTTGTATTCGTAGCCTTTACCCCTTTTACTTTATTTTCAATTTTTTTAGCCATTTCTTCTTCGATAGAACTCATATGAGTTTTAACATCGGCTCCAAGTTCTTGTGCTATTGCGATAATTTCTTTACTAGTTTTGTCTAAATTCTTTGCTAGTTCATATACTTTTATTTTACCCAATAACATCACCCCCATCTAATATTTTTTTAATAGCTAGTGCTAAATTTTTATCTTTTATACCTAATACTGTTTTATTATTTTTTCCTATAGCCTTGCTAAGACTATCTTTTTCTCCAAAAATATATAATGGTACATTTTTTTCTTTACACTTTATTTCAAAATTGTTTTTTGTTCTTTGTGCTGTATCTTTTGCTAATATTATTAACTTAACTTTATTTTTGTTAATCATATCTATTGTAGATTCTGTACCAAATACTATTTTTCCTGCTTTCATTGATAATCCTAACAATCCATATATTTTATTATTCTCCAATAATTACACCTCTTAAATTTTTATAGGTTTCTTCTGAAATTTGAATGTCTAATGTTCTTTCTAATCTTTTTGTTTTTATAACTTTATCTAAACACTCTATATTATTGCAAATGTAGGCTCCTCTTCCTTCCATTTTTCCTGTTTTGTCTATTTCTACATTTCCATCTTTTGGTTTCACTATTCTTATTAGTTCTTTTTTAGGTCTCTTTTCATTACAACCCATGCAAGTTCTTAAAGGTATCTTCTTCAAAATAATCTACTCCCTTAATTATAGTTATTTATATTAGTATTATTCCTCTGTTTCTTTTATTTCATCTGTTTTTTCAGCATTTTGCATATTTTCAATCATTTCTCTAAATTGACTTTCTGATTTTATGTCTATTTTCCAATTTGTTAACTTTGCTGCAAGTCTAGCATTTTGTCCTGATTTACCTATTGCTAAAGATAATTGATCATCTGGAACTATAACTTGTGCAAATTTTTCTTCTTCTTTTACATCAACTGCCATTACTTGTGCTGGAAGTAATGCTGCTGATATAAATATTGATGGATCTTCATTCCATTCAATCACATCTATTTTTTCTCCATTTAGTTCATTTATTATGTTTTGAATTCTTATTCCTTTTTGTCCTACACAAGATCCTACTGGATCTATATCAGGATTTGTTGAGTATACTGCTACTTTGCATCTGCTACCTGGATCTCTAGAAACACTTTTTATTTCTATTAATCCTTCGTATATTTCTGGTATTTCAAATTCAAATAATTTTCTTACAAAGTCATTTGCTGCTCTTGATACTATTACTTGTGGATTTCCCTTTACTCCTCTTACAACATCTGAAACATATCCCCTAATTTTATCATTTACTCTGTATTTTTCTGTTGGTATTTGTTCTTTTAATGGCATTATTCCTTCTAGTTTGCCTAGGTCCATTACAACAACTCCACCATCTGCTTTTTGTACTATTCCTGAAACAATTTCTCCTTTTCTATCATTGAATTCTGTATATAGCACATCTCTTTCTGCTTCTCTTAATTTTTGTATTATAACTTGCTTAGCTGTTTGTGCAGCTATTCTACCGAAATTTTTAGGAGCAAGTTCTATATCAACTGTTTCTCCAATTGCTGCTTTCTTATCAATTTTTTTAGCTTCTTCTAATGATATTTGTAATTTGCTATCTTCTATTTTTTCTGCTACTTCTTTTACTGCATATAAATGTGCTGCACCTGTAACTTTATCCATTACAACTTTTACATTTTCTGCTGAATCAAAGTTTCTTTTATACGCTGTAAGTAATGCTGCTTCTATTGATTCTATAATATAATCTTTTTTTATTCCTTTCTCTTTTTCTAGTTCTTCTAAAGCAATTACTAATTCTTTATTATCTATTGCTTCTTTCATTTTACCCTTCCTCCTTCAAAATTTGTAAAAAGTAAATCCCTTACTATTTGCTTTTTACCATTAATTATTCATTTAGAACAAATCTAAAAAATTTTAAGTTTTTCAGTAAATTTGTTCGTATGCAAAAATTTATGAAATAAATTTTCTGTGCAATGTAGTTTTATATGATGGGAAAGTTGCATAACTTCCCTATTATAAAAAAATTAATAACATATTTACCATTCATATACTGTTTTTATAACAGATATATTTTTTCTATCTATTTTGCAAACCTCTTCTGATGTTTCTATTTCTATTTGTTCTGCATTATAGTCTTTTAATATTCCAATTATATTTTTTTGTTTATTTATTGGTTTAAATAATTTTATTTCAACTTTTTCTCCAATATTTTGTTTTAAATGTTTATCTTTTCTAAGTGTTCTCTCAATTCCTGGTGATGATATTTCTAAGAAATACTGTTCTTTAATGTAGTCTGCAGCATCAAGAATTGGATTAACTGCATCATTTACCTTTTCACAATCATTTAAGTCTATTCCTTCGTTTTTATCTATAAATATTCTTAAAAAATAGTCTTTTCCTTCTTTTGCATATTCAACATCATAAAGTTCATATCCTAATTCATTAATTGTTTTTTCTATTAATTGTTCGACTTTTTCTTCAATGTTTTTAGCCATTTTTCCTCCTAATACGTATTGAAGAGTGGGATTTGTTCCCACTCTTCTGTAACTTTTTATGCTTTAAATATTATAATACTTTAAATGCCCATTTGTCAAGTATTTTGCATATTATTTTCATATTATCTTACTGGATCTTTATCTCCTTCTATTGTTCTTGTTGTTCTTTCAACTGTTTCTTTCAATTTCGCTCTAGCTTCAATCAATTCTAGCCTTTTAACATATGTTGAAACTTTCCCTTTAAACTCTTTCTTTTTCTGATTATAAACTCTTTCATCATATTGTTCATTGTTGGTATATTCTTCTTTAGCAAATTTAGGTTGATATCCTTCTAATATATATACCATAAGATCAGAATTATTTTTAAAGACATTTTCTCTAAGTGTATCTACTGCACCATATTTTAACACACCATACTTATTTATATATTCCCTTAAATATAATTTATATTTTTTATATGGTTCTGTTGGTTTATTAGCTCCAACACATTTTAATACTTCGACAAAGTCTTTATCTGGTACTAATTGTCCATTTTCTTTTTTTGCATTATTTGCTATAATTATTAATTTATTTAGTCTTTCTGTTAAACAATCTTTTAAGTATTCACTTCTAGTATTCCTACACCAGTTATCTACAGTTGTACCTTTAAATATTATTTCTTTTTGTAATATATTATCTAATTCAACTTTATCTTCATTTCTTAATATTTTCATTTTCTCTATTCCTGATTTTTCTCCTTCTTTTGCGTTTTCTCCTCTTAAATTATAAAATCTTTCTAGTCGCAAGTATACTCCTTGTGAAGTAATTTTCTTGCCATCTTTTGTTAATTTTTTAGCTATCTCACTATATGTATAACCTTCTTCTCTTAATTTAATCATTTCCTTAGTAGATGCTTTTGTTGCTATCTTTTTTCCATCTTGTTGCCTATATTGGTTAACTAAATGATATACTCTATCATATTTAACATCAATTCCTTTTTCTTGATAGTACTTGCATATTTCTGCTATTGTGTACCCATCATTTAACAATTTATCTATTTCTTCTCTATCTACAAACATTCTGCTCATTATCTGTTTCTCTCCTCTCTTTGCATTATCTTTTATATTATACCATAAATTTACATAAAATGCAATTTGGTAGTCCTTTTTGATATTTTTATAGAATTATGTTATAATAAATATATGTAATGTCTCAAGAGGCCTTGCAAAATCTTCATTTAGACAAATTTTTATTTACAGGAGGATTATAGAAATGAAGAAAATTTTTAATGTTATACTCTTTTTTACAAATTTTTATTGTTTTATTCGTCTTTTGTTGGTTATTGCCAATGTTTTAACAGTTTCTAAAGCTGAAAAAATATTACTATGGGCATGTTTTATAGCTTTTATCTTTTTATTATTTGAAAAAGCTAGACAACAATTTAAAGAAATGAAGCTTATACAATGCTGTGATGAAGCATTTTATGCATTTATAGATTTATATCAGCAAAACATAAGACTAGACGATACAGTCACCAAATTCATAGCTGATATTAACGATATAATTGACAAAGGAGATCTAAAAAAGTATAACAAAGAGCATTTATTAGAAATGGTGGAATATCTTAATAATTTATTAAGTACTACTGTCTCTAGCTAGTAAGAAAAAGAAGCCCTTTAAAGGCTTCTTTTTCTTATAGTTTTAATATATCTTCAAATGATGTTACTGGTATTGCCCCTTCTTTTATCAAGAAATTCGTTCCGTCACTTGTTTTTGAATAAATATTCCCTGGTACCACATATACATCTTTGCCTTGCTCTAATGCAAAATCTACTGTTATATTTGTCCCACTATTTTTCTTTGCTTCTACTACCAATACACCATTACCAAGTCCGCTTATTATTCTATTTCTTGCTGGAAAGTTTTGTTTCATTGGTTTTGTATCTAACTGATATTCGCTTACTACTAGTCCATTATTTTTGATTATTTCTTCAAAAAGTTGTTCATTTTCTTTTGGATATATGTTTTTAAATCCGCTTCCTAAAACTGCAATTGTATGTCCTTTTGCTTTTAATGCTCCAATATGTGCAAATGAATCAATTCCTCTTGCCAAACCACTAATTATGCAAATATTTCTTTTAGCTAATTCATAAGAAAAATCTTCAGCTGCTCTTTTGCCATAACTGCTAAAATTTCTAGAGCCAATTATCGCTATCGAATTAGAATTTAATAATTCTATATTTCCTATACAATACAATTGCTTTGGTGGACTTGATATTTGTTTTAATTTTTCTGGATATTTTTTATTTTCTATATTTAATTTTATTACTTTATATTTCAATACTTCTCCTCTTTATATATTATTCACTTACATTTTTGAATCTAATTCTTCTTGAAGTTTTGTTTGCGTCTATTACCTGAACTTTTATTTTATCTCCTAATTTATATGTTGTTCTTGTTTGCTCTCCTATCAATTGTTTATGCATTTCATCATATTCAAAATATTCGTTTCCTAAATCTTCGAATCTTATTAGTCCTTCTACTGTATTTTCCAATTCTACAAATAAACCAAATTCTGTAACTCCGCTCACTATTCCTTCATATTCTTCACCTATTTTGTCTTCCATATATTCTGCTTTTTTCATATCTATAGAATCTCTTTCTGCTTTTTGTGCTGTTTTTTCTCTTTCTGATGATGTTTCTGCATATTTTACTGCTAGTTCTTTTTCTATCTCTTCATATTTTTTATCTATATTATAATTATCTTCTATATATTTTGATATTATTCTATGAATATATAAGTCTGGATACCTTCTAATTGGTGATGTGAAGTGGCAATAAAATTTTCCTGCAATTCCAAAGTGTCCTTTGTTTTCTGCCTCATATCTTGCTACTTTTAGTGTTCTTAATATCAAATTTGATACAACTTTTTCTTCATCTTTTCCTTTTACTTTTTCTAATATATCGCTAAATGCTTTAGGATGGATATTTTCTTTATTTCCTTTAATTTTATATCCAAAATTGTATAACATTTTATTTAAATCAGATATCTTTTCTTGATCTGGAGATTCATGTACCCTATATATAAAAGGTGCTTCTAACCAATAAAATTTTTCTGCTATTGTTTCATTTGCTGTTAGCATAAATTGCTCTATTATATTGTTTGCAAATTTAGTTTCATATTTTCCTACATCTATAGCATGTCCATTTTTATCTAATGTTATTTTGCTTTCAGGTATATCTAAATCTAAATATCCTTGCTTAAGTCTCTTATTTTCTAATATATGAGCCAATTCTGCCATTAGTTTTATTTGTTCTGTATATGGTTTATATTCTTCATATAGTTTCATTTCATCTATTGTTGGCTGTTTTGTTTTTTCTTCAATATCTAATAAATTTTGTACTCCATTATATGACATTCTCTTTGTTACATTTATAACACCTTTAGTTACATCTGCTGATATAACATTTCCATCTTTGTCTATTTCCATCATAACTGATAGTGTTAATCTATCTTTTCCCTCATTTAAGCTGCATATTCCATTTGATAGTTCTTTAGGTAACATTGGTATTACTTTATTTAACATATATACACTAGTTCCTCTTATTATTGCTTCTCTATCTAAAAAACTATTTTCTTTAACATAGTGACTTACATCTGCAATATGTACACTTAAAATATATGTTTCGTTTTCTGTTTTTTCTACATTTACTGCATCATCTAAATCTTTGGCATCTTCACCATCTATTGTAAAGATTATTTCTTTTCTAAAGTCTTTTCTATTTTTCATTTCTTCTATATTTACTTCTTTTTCTATACTTTTAGCTTCTTCTATAACTTTTACAGGAAACTCATATGGTAATTTATATTCTTTTACTATAGATAATAAATCTACTCCTGCTTCATCTACTTTTCCTAAGATTTCTACTACTTTTCCCTCTGGCTTTTTATTTACTGTGCCTTCTTTAGTAATTTTTACTACAACTTTTGAATTGTTTTTAGCACCATTTTTATTCTTTTTAGAAATAAAAATATCTTTACTTTCTTTTTTATTATCTGGTACAACAAAACCAAAACTTTTACTATCCATGTAAGTTCCTACTAATGTTTTTATTTCATTAATACTATACTTGTTTCTTCTATTTTTTGCTATCTTTTCTTCCTTTTCTAATTTGTTTAAGATTTTTTTAAATTCTTCTATATTATCTTTATGAACATCAAAAATAATAGCTAATTCTTTAGCTTTCATTGGTACATATTCTTTTTGTTTCATGAATTCTAAAATTTGTTTTTCTTCCATTATCTCATTTTCCTTTTATCTTTTTAAATACAAAATGGGGCTATGTTAATTATAGCCCCATCCCATATTATATTTTATAATGCATATACTATATTTAATGCAACTGTTATAACAACAAATGCAATTCCTAGTATTATTGTCCATTTCTTTAGTCTTCCTTCTTTGGTTCTACCTTTATTCTTATCTAGGAAGTTATTAGCTGATGCACCTGTTATTGTTGAAGATAGACCTGGATCATCTTTATGTTGCATTAATGTAATTATTATCAAAGCCATAGCTACTATTACATCTATTACTATTAATATATATTTTAAAACTTGCATTCTATTTCCTCCTCAAGGTTATTAAATTAACTTATGCTATTCTAACACATAATTTCTATAATTGCAAACTTTTTTTATTATTGAATAACATTTTGATTGATTGAATTTGCACTATTAGTTATTATGTTAGTATTTGCTGTGTTATTTTCTACCGTATTTGTAATATTTTCTGTCACACTTGTTGTTTCATATTTTGTTGTCTTTTCTTTTATAATTTTTGCTTCTATTAGTCTATCTATTAAATTTATTTCTTTTCCATTGTACACCATATAATATGTTTTTTCTCCGTTGTTACTTAAATAATATATACTTTCAACTCTTAATTTTGTTATATCTTCATTTCCTATTATATATATGTTGTATGTTTCTCCTTCTTTTATAACAATTCCATTACAGTCTTCTATTTCTACTGTAGGATTAACTGTTTTTGTTGTTCCGCTTATGTCTGCTGATGTTTTTTCATATCCTATTCCATCATATTTTACATCTAATAATTTATTTCCTTTAACATCAAATAGTCCGTATTTTTTTTCTTTACAAACTGGTATTACTGAATCTAATAATACATACTGATTTTGTAGATCTTTAAATACTGTAGTATCGGCCCCTATCGAATCATATTCTGGATATACTACTGTTTGTCCTTCTTCATCTAGTACTCCATACTTTTGTTCTAATTGCACTAAGTATAATTTTGGATCGCTGTTAATAACTTTTATTGAATCATATAATTGTTCTATTTTATTTTTTCCTTCTGAATCTACTATCCCCATTTTGTCTTGGCTATTAGTTACTACAAATTCTTTTGTAGTTTCTAAGAAAGTTATCTTTTTATATTTGTTAGGCAATATTTCTTTTCCAGATGAATTTATCACTCCATATAAATTAGAGTCTTTTTCTGTTAAGATTAAATAATCATATAAAATTGCTTTTTGGTTATCTAATTCTTCTGAAGATAAGCTTTCATAAGTTCTTCCTTGTGAATTTTTAGTCAAATATGTGTCCCATTGTGCTAAAAGTCCGTTTTCACCATCTAATGTAGTAATTGCCATTCTATTTTGGCTTAGTTGTATATCAACATTAAAAGCTACTTTTATTGCATCTATTGGTGCATAGAATTCATTATCACTTTGTATTGTATTTTTATCAAATGTAAATACATCATAATCATCTGATAAATTTTCAGCTTTTAATTTACATACTTTATTTGAATTCAAATAAAATGATGCTGTTTCACTCTCTGCATTATTTGAATTTGAACCAGAATTTGCTTCTGTTGCTTTTTTAGATTGAACATAACATTTATCTTCATCTGATGAAAATGTTTTGTATTCTCCAATATGATACTCATAATTTACAATTGTAGCAAAACTTTTAATATTAACATATGTTGTATCTCCAACTGTTTTCAAAAGATTATCAATATTTGATATACTTGCACCATTTTTTGTTATTCTAAAAGTATTTGATTGAATATTCATTAGTAACATTGCAATTACAATTATTATTACAACCAGCAATGCCATTATAGCTATTAATATTTTTCTTATTGTACCAGTATTATCTTTTTTAGTTTCTTCTGCACCCCAATTATCCATTTTTATCCTCCGTATAACCATATTTCTTAAAAAATTCTTTTTTGAATTCTAATAAATTGTCATTTTCAATTTCTATTCTAACTCTTTCCATAAGTTTAGTCAAGAATCTTAAATTATGTATTGAAAGTAATCTAACTCCTAGAATTTCTTTATTTCTTATTAAGTGATGTATGTATGCTTTTGTATAATTTTTGCAAGCATAACAATCACATTCTTCATCTAAAGTTGTAAAATCTCTTGCATATGAAGCATTTCTAATTACTTTTTTTCCTTGCCATGTCATCGCTGTACCATTTCTTGCAATTCTAGTTGGAAGCACACAGTCACACATATCAATTCCTGCAAGAGCTGCTTCTATTAGATAATCTGGTGAACCAACTCCCATTAAATATCTAGGTTTATTTTCAGGCATAAGTGGTGCTGTATATCTTAATATATCTAGGAATTCTTCTTTTGGTTCTCCAACGCTTATTCCTCCTATAGCATATCCTGGAAAGTCTAATTTTATTAAGTCCTCAGCTGATTTTTTTCTTAAATCTTTATAAAATCCACCTTGTATTATTCCAAATAGTCCTTGCTCTCCTTGTCTTGCATGAGCCTTTTTACATCTTTCTGCCCATCTAGTTGTTCTTTCCATTGAATTCTTTGTGTATTCATATGTAGATGGATATGGGCAACATTCGTCAAAAGCCATCATTATGTCTGCTCCTAAATCATTTTCTATTTCCATTACATTTTCTGGAGATAAAAAATGTTTGCTTCCATCTAAATATGATTTAAATTCAACCCCTTCTTCTGTTATGTTTCTAAGTGGTCCAAGGCTAAATACTTGAAATCCTCCACTATCTGTAAGAATTGGTCTATCCCATCTCATAAATTTATGAAGTCCACCTGCTTCTTTTACTAATTTATTTCCCGGTCTTAAATATAAATGATATGTATTTGATAGTATTATTTGTGCTTCTATTTCTTTTAATTCTTCCGGTGTCATTGCCTTTACTGTTGCTTGTGTTCCTACTGGCATAAACACTGGTGTTTGTATATCTCCATGCGGTGTATGTACAACCCCTCTTCTAGCTCCTGAATTTTTATCTATGTGTAATAATTCGTATGTTATTGCTTCTTTCATATATTTTTTCCTTTCATATATTATAAAATTAACATTGCATCTCCAAATGAAAAGAATCTATATTTTTCTTTTACTGCTTCATTATATGCTTTCATAATATAGTCTTTTCCTGCTAATGCAGATACTAGCATTAACAGCGTTGACTCTGGCAAATGAAAATTTGTAATTAATCCATCTATACATTTAAATTTGTATCCTGGATATATAAAGATACTTGTATCACCTTCTGTTTCTTGCACAAATCCATTTTCATCTGCAATGCTTTCTAAAACTCTGCAAGATGTTGTTCCTACACTTATTATTCTTCCTCCATTTTTTCTTGCATTGTTTATTTTATCTACATCTTCTTGTTTTATATAATAATGTTCTGAATGCATATGATGCTCTTCTATTTTTTCTACTTTAACTGGTCTAAATGTACCTATTCCAACATGTAGAGTTACATTCGCAATTTCTACACCTTTTTCCTTTATTTTTTCTAACAATTCTTCTGTAAAGTGCAATCCTGCTGTTGGTGCTGCTGCTGAGCCTTGATATTTTGCATATACAGTTTGATATCTATCTTTTTCTTTTAATTCTTCATGTATATATGGAGGCAATGGCATCATTCCTATTTCATCTAATATCTCATTAAATATGCCATTATAGGTAAACTTTACTTTTCTTGTTCCACCTTCCATTACTTCTAATATTTCTGCATTTAGCTTTCCATCTCCAAAAGTAACTTTTGTTCCAACATGTAATTTGTTTCCTGGTCTTACTATGCTTTCCCAAATGTCTCCTTCTATATTATTTAATAATAAGAACTCTACATTTGCTCCTGTTTCTTTTTTTCCATAAATTCTTGCTGGTATTACTTTTGTGTTATTTCTTACTAAGCAATCTCCAGGTTGTAAATAATCTAAAATATCTTTAAACACTTTATGTTCTATTGTTTGTTTTTTTCTATCTAGTACCATAAGTCTAGATTCATCTCTTTTTTTAATTGGTACTTGCGCTATTAGTCCTTCTGGTAAATCATAATAAAATTCTTTTAATTCCATTTTTCTTTCCTTTCTATACTTGCCTATTATACTAAATTTTTTGATAATATACAAGTAAAAAAGGAAAAGAGCCAAGATAATTTCTTAGTTCTTTGTGTTTAGCTTACGTTTCTTTTACGCTTTCTAGTAATTCTTTACATTCTTTTAAATTTAGTATTTTTAGTTGTTCATATTCTTTTTGTAGTTTTTCTATTATTTTTATTGTGTTGTCCTTTGAGTTTAAATCTACTATTATTACGTTTTTTATTTTTTCTTCTTTTCCATATAAAATTCTGAACATTAAGTTTCTTATAAATCCTTCTATATTTTCCTCTTGATTTTTTACTGCTATTATAAAATATATTCCTTTTGACTTTAGCTTTGTATATGTACATATATATATTATGTTTTTTATTATTTCAAATAATCCGTAAAAGGCTAGTGTCCAAATAATAATTGTAATAAAACTTTCCATTTATTTCTTCTCCTTTTACAATTATTTTATTCTTTTTTAATAAAATTGTGATTTTTGCTTTACTTATTTGGTTATAATATATTATAATATTTTAGGTTAAATAAAATATAGTTTAGGAGGTACAATAATATGAAATTTGAACAATGGAATGGATTTACAGAAGGTTCATGGACTGATTCAATTGATGTTAGAGGATTCATTCAAAAAAATTACACACCTTATACTGGTGATGATTCTTTCTTGGCTGATGCTACAGAAAAAACTAAAAAGTTATGGGATGTTGTTTTAGACTTATATAAAAAGGAAAAAGATAATGGAGGAGTATTAGATATTGATGCAAAAACTATTTCTGGTATAGCTGCTTATAAACCTGGTTATATCCAAAAAGATTTAGAAGAAATAGTTGGTCTTCAAACTGATGCTCCTTTAAAAAGGGCAATTATGCCTTATGGCGGTATAAGAATCGTTGAAAAATCTTGTGCTGCTTATAACAAAGAAGTTGATCCTGAAGTAGAAAAAATATTTCACGGAATAAGAAAAACTCACAATGATGGTGTTTTTGATGCTTATACTCAAGATATAAGAGCTGCTAGAAGTTCTCACTTATTAACAGGTCTTCCAGATGGATATGGACGTGGTAGAATCATAGGTGACTACAGAAGAGTTGCTTTATATGGAGTTGATTTCTTAATAGAAAAGAAAAAAGAGAATTTAAAATACTATACACCTGATAATTTTGATGCAGGAATAATAAGAGATCGTGAAGAATTATCTGAGCAAATTAGAGCATTAGAAGAATTAAAGAAAATGGCTGCTGATTATGGATTTGATATATCTGTACCAGCAAAAAATGCAAAAGAAGCTATTCAATGGACATATTTTGCATATTTAGCTGCAATCAAAGAACAAAATGGTGCTGCTATGAGTTTAGGAAGAACTTCTACATTCTTAGATATTTACATTGAAAGAGATTTACAAAATGGAACATTAACAGAAGAACAAGCACAAGAATTAGTTGACCATTTTGTTATGAAATTAAGATTAGTAAGATTTTTAAGAACACCTGAATATGATGAATTATTCAGTGGTGACCCTGTTTGGGTTACAGAATCTATTGGTGGTATGGGAATTGATGGCAGAACAATGGTTACTAAAAACTCATTCAGAATTCTTCATACTTTAACAACTTTAGGACCTGCACCTGAACCAAACTTAACAGTTCTTTGGTCTACTAGATTACCTGAAGGATTCAAAAAATTTGTTACTGCATTATCTATTAAAACATCTTCTATTCAATATGAAAATGATGATTTAATGAGAAGATACTGGGGTGACGATTATGGAATAGCTTGTTGTGTCTCTGCTATGGAAATAGGAAAACAAATGCAATTCTTTGGTGCTAGATGTAACTTAGCAAAAACATTATTATATGCTATAAATGGTGGTAAAGATGAAATTTCTGGTAAACAAGTAGCTCCTGAATTCGAACCTATTACTTCTGAATACCTAGATTATGATGAAGTTATGAACAAGTTCGAAAACATGATGGACTATGTTTCTGGAATTTACATTAAAGCTTTAAATATTATCCATTATATGCATGATAAATATTGCTATGAAAAATTAGAAATGGCTTTACATGATACAAAAATATTAAGAACAATGGCATGTGGTATAGCAGGTCTTTCTGTTGTTGCAGATTCATTAAGTGCTATCAAATATGCTAAAGTAAAAACAATAAGAAATGAAGACGGTTTAGTTGTTGATTACGAAATTGAAGGAGACTTTCCTAAATTTGGTAATGATGATGATAGAGTTGATAAAATAGCTGTAGAATTAGTAAAAATATTTATAAACAAATTACGTAGACATCAAACATATAGAAATTCAAAAACAACAATGTCAATTCTTACAATCACTTCTAATGTTGTTTACGGAAAAAATACTGGTAACACACCAGATGGTAGACGTGCTGGTGCCCCATTTGGACCTGGTGCAAATCCTCTACATGGAAGAGATACTCATGGTGCTTTAGCTGCTTTAAACTCTGTAGCGAAATTACCATACAAATATGCAGAAGATGGTATTTCTTATACATTTGCTATCACACCAAAAACATTAGGAAAATCTGATGATGAAAAAGTAGCAAACTTAATAACAATGTTAGATGGTTACTTTGCTCAAGATGCTCATCACTTAAATGTAAACGTTTTTGATAGAGAATTATTAGTTGATGCTATGAATCATCCAGAAAAATATCCACAACTTACAATAAGAGTTTCTGGATATGCTGTTCACTTCACAAAATTAACTCGTGAACAACAATTAGATGTTATTAATAGAACAATACAAGAATCAATTTAAAATTAGCAATATTGTGTTATATTATGTAGGAGCGGGCAGACAAAGTCTTCCGCCCCTACAAGCTTATTAAGGTTATTTTTAGGAGATTATTTATTATGGATAAAAAAAATTATGCGAAAATTCATTCAATAGATACATTTGGAACTGTTGATGGTCCAGGTGTTAGATTTATTGTATTTATGCAAGGTTGTCATTTGCAATGTAAATATTGTCATAATCGTGATACATGGGATATAAATTCTGGCGAATACATAAGTTTAGATGATTTGCTAAAAAATATAGAAAAATACAAACCTTATATTACTCCAAATGGTGGTGTTACAGTAAGTGGTGGCGAACCTCTTCTTCAACCCCATTTTCTAATATCATTATTTAAAGAATTAAAAAAGAGAAAAATTCATACTGCAATAGATACATCTGGTATGGTAGAATTGACAGATACTATAAAAGAAGTTCTTTCTTTAACAGATTTAGTTTTATTGGATATTAAACATATCGATTCAAAAAAATGTAAAGACTTAGTTGGTTTTGAAAATACTAGAGAATTAAAATTTGCTAAATATTTAAGTGATAATAATATTCCCATTTGGATAAGACAAGTATTAGTTCCTGGTTATACAGATGACGAAAATGATTTACTAAAACTTAAGAATTTTATAAAATCACTAAAATCTGTTGAAAGAGTTGAAATTCTTCCATATCACAACCTTGGCGAATACAAATGGAAAGAATTAAATCTCGAATATGCTTTAAAAGATGTTAGACAGGCTAATATTGATGATGTAAATAGAGCAAAAAAGATTTTAGAAATTTCATAGTTTTTTTACAAAATCTCTTGTCTTTTTTATTTTTATATGTTAAAATATTACTTAGTCTAATTTAGATTTAATACAGAAAGGAATGATTTGAGATGGCAAAGTGCGCAATTTGTGAGAAATCTGTAAGCTTTGGTAACAAATTAAGTATTGCTCGTTCACACATAAGTAACAGAGCTACTAGAACTTGGAAACCAAATTTAAGAACTGTAAAAGCAATAGTTGATGGAGAACCTAAAAAAATAAAGGTATGTGCTAAATGCTTACGTTCTGGAAAAGTAAAAAGAGCTTAATTATATTTAAATATAAAAGACACATGGAATTATCCACGTGTCTTTAATATTATATGTGTTATGTAATTATTAATCTCTTATTCCAAAGATTAATTTTACAAAACCTCTTAAACATCTAGGAACTTTTTTTACCACAATTTTCAAAGTTCTTCACTCTCCTTTCATTAGCATGAAAGCCACATTATTCCAACACATACAACCGCTACTCCTATAAGAAATAGCCAACCGGCATATTGGCAGCAATAATACCAATAATATTCCTAATCCTAAACCAATTAAACATACAGCTAATGTTTTTTTGAATGCTCTAAATATCATTTATTGCTACCTCCTTTATTTTATTTTATGTCAAATGTGATATAATTGTTCTAGTAATATAGAAAGGATTTTTTGATATGTATAAAAAAAATGATGCTATTAATGTAATAAATATTTTAAAAGATTATTATCCTGATGCTACATGTAGCTTAGACTTTACTACTCCATTTGAAATTGTTGTAGCTACTATTTTATCTGCCCAATGTACAGATGAAAGGGTTAACAAAACAACACCTGCTCTTTTTAATAAATACTCTACCCCTTATGATTTTGTAAACATTGATTTAAATGTACTAGAAGATTTAATTCACCCTTGTGGTTTTTATCGAAATAAAGCAAAAAATATCAAAGCATGTGCACAAAAAATTGTTTCTGATTTTAATGGAAAAGTTCCATGTACTGCAGAAGAACTAATGTCTCTTCCTGGAGTAGGAAGAAAAACTGCAAATGTTGTTTTATTAGAAGCTTTTGGTATAGCTCAAGGAATTGCGGTAGATACTCATGCCAAAAGAATTTCTAATTTGATAGGATTCTCAAACGAAAGTGACCCTATTAAAATAGAACAAGATTTGTTAAAAATAATTCCAAAAGAATATTTAAAAGATGTAAATCATCTCTTAGTTTGGCATGGCAGAAATATTTGTGTTGCTAGAAATCCAAAATGTGATAAATGTCCAATAAAGAATTATTGCAGAAACTATAAAATAAGCTCTCAATAACAATATTGTGAGCTTATTATTTTTTAATGTGTTTTTTTTGTGTTTTCTTATTTTTTCATTGACAAATTATCATATTACATATAAAATAATTCCTAGGGATACCGCTGTTTGGTATCTTAATATAAATATTTTAGGAGGACTAAAAATGGTAAAGAAAAATTTAAAATTATTAGCATTATTACTTGCAATTGTTACTATTATTTCTTCTTTCTCAATTTGTTTTGCAGATGAAGAAAACTCATCTTCAGAAAATGATATTACACCTATTTCTGATGATACTACTACTACAGCTACAAGTGATGATAATAATAAAAACGTTTACGAAGGGGACTTATATTTATTCGAAAGCAACGTAACAATGGATAAATTAGTAGATGGAAACGTTTATATCTTTGGTAATAATGTTACAGTTACTGGTCAAGTAAATGGAAACTTATTTATTATGGGTAATTCTATAAAATTAGACCAATGTTATGTAAGATACAGTATTTATGCTTTAGGTAATAATATCTATTATAACGGTGCTTGCAATGACTTATATGTTTTATCTCAAAAACTAGAACTTACTTATAATTCATATGTAGTAAGAGATGTAAAAGCTTCTGCAAATTCTACTATATTCAAATCTGCAATTGGTAGAGATGTAGATCTAAAGACATCTTCTGTTGATTTTGGTAGTGAAAATGAAGTACCACTTATTTACGGAAACTTAAGATATTCTGCAGATAGTGAAAAAACTCTTGCTGATGGAGTTGTAGAAGGTGAAACAACATATACATCAAATAATATATTTGCTTCAAACAAATCTGTTGGAGAAAAAATATTAAGTATAGTTAGTGCATTTCTTTTAGTAGTTGTAACATCATTAGTAATTTATGCTTTATTAAATAAATTTAATCCAGAATGTGTTAAAAAGTTAAATTACTCTCCTATTAGCCTATTAAAAGCTTTTGGTATTGGTTTACTTACAATAATAGCTGCTGCTCTTATTGCTTTAGTATTATTCATTACTTCTATTGGTGCTAAGTTAGGATTAATAGTATCAGCATTGCTAGTTTTATTAGGATTATTATCAACACCTATAGTTGCAATCCTTGTTACTAACTTACTAAAACCTGTTGTAAAAGCAGAAAAAGCTGTAATGTACTATATTGTACTTGCTTTAGTTTCTATAGTACTTTATGGATTAACATTAATACCTTTTGTTGGTGGTTTAATTTCTTTCATAATAATTGTTCTAGGTTATGGATTAATTGTTAGAAATTTCGTTCCTGAAAAAGAACTTACTCCAGAAGAGTTAGCTGCCAAAGAAGATAAAAAGCAAGCAAAACTTACTGCAAAAGCTGAAAAGAAAGAGGCAAAACTTGCTGCTAAAGCCGAAAAAAAAGAATCAAAAGCTGCAATTAAAACAGAAAAAAAATCTAAAAAAACAGAATAAATTACATTCTTTTATAAATAAAAAAGACGATTTCAAAATCGTCTTTTTATTTTAGTCTTTATTTATTTTAATCTAATAATTTTAGGTTTACTGTTTCAGCTTTATATTTATTAGTTTTAGAATCTATAACAAATTCTGTTAATGTATTTGCTAATGATTCTTCGTTTTGTCTTAAATCTGTTGTAAAATATAATTTTATTTCTGGTATTTCTGATTTACTTGTAACAATTTCTTTAAACACCTCAACCATGTTTTTTTCGTCTTCACAAACAAATATTAATTGTGGCATCATCATAAATCCAGAATCTCCAGGTACAAAATTTCTGTAGAAATCTTTATACATATTCATCTTATCTATTAATTTCTTTTGCCAATCTTGTTCTCTTCTAACAACTTCAAATAAAAATGTAATTGATTTACTTGCTTTTGTTAATTTTACACTTCCACCTGTTGGTTTAAATACTTTACCTAGACTTTTAGCATTTAAAGCTGGTTTAGCAATATATGAATCAAATGCTTTTACTTTTCTCATATATGCAATTATAGCTTGATTTCCTGCTAATCTTTTCTTTATCATTCCTATAGGCTTTGTATTATCTGTTTGTTGCCATTTGCATTCTTGCTCTCTTGAAGTTAATAAATATTTTCCCATTTTCTCTAAACAATAAATTTTGTATATTCCTTTTCCCTCTTCTGAAGAAAAATAATATCTTGTTAATATTTTAGATCTAACTAATTGATCCAATTTATTATTCAATTTATCTTGAGACTTATATTCTACTCCTCTATGATCTAATAATTGACACAATTGCCTTGATGTTACAAATTCAAATTCATTTACTATATTTAAAATTTCAAAATGTAAATCAGTAATATGACCTATATTAATCTTATTTATAATTTGATTCATAGATACATATCCATCTTTTCCATCAAATACTTTAATTTCACCTTTTCTCATTGCGAATGGTGATTCTTTAGCTTCAATTTGGTTATCTTCTACCATTACTCTCTTCCCTCCAATATCAAACAAATTCTGTTTTTATCGTTATTATTTTATCACAGCATGTGCTATTTGTCTATAACTTTTGATGTTCTTAATGTAATATGTATGCGCCAACTAAATGTGTGTCGATGAAAAAAATAATATGATATAAATTATACCATATTATTTTAAAATGTTTGTTGAAATTTATCTATCATCTAATTTTAATGTTGTCAAAAAACTCCGTCCCCATTGACCACCATATTATTTTAAAATGTTTGTTGAAATTTATCTATCATTTGATTTTTATGTTGTCAAAAAACTCCGTCCCCATTGACCACCCATTGACCAGAATGTCAACTAGTTTATTTTAACCTTTGAGTTCTTCTATTTCTTTTTTTGTTAGATATCTCCATTGTCCTATTTTTAGTGTTTTTACGCTTATATTTCCTATTTTTGTTCTATGTAATGCTTGTACTTTTTTTCCTATTGCTTCACACATTTTTCTTACTTGTCTATTTTTTCCTTCGTGTATTGTTATTTCTAGTCTTGATATATTTTTCTCTATATCTGTTTTTAATATTTTTACTTTTGCAGGCTTTGTTGTATATCCTCCTATGTCTACTCCTTTTTCTAGTTTTTCTACATCTTCTTTTGTTACTATTCCTTTTAATGTTACTGTATATGTTTTATTTATTTCATGTTTTGGATGCGTTATTTTGTATACAAAGTTTCCATCATTAGATAGCAATAATGCTCCTGATGTATACATGTCTAATCTTCCCACTGGTACTACTCTTTCTTTTATTTTTATTAAGTTCATTACTGTATCTCTATTAAATTGGTCTTTTGCTGTTGTCACATATCCTATTGGTTTATTTAATAATATGTATACCAATTCTTCTTTGTTTTCTATCTTTTTGTCATCAAAATATATTTCATCTTTTTCTGGATTAACTTTTGTTCCTAATTCATTTATAACTTTACCATTTACTTTTATTCTGCCATCTGTTATGTATTCTTCACATTTTCTTCTTGATGCAATTCCTGCTTCTGCAAGATATTTTTGTAATCTTATTTCTTCCATTTGTTCTCCTTTTGAAACTACTTATTCATTATCTAATTTTTTTAATACTTCTTCAAAATATTCTGGTATTGGTGCTTCTAACTTCATGTTTTTTCCTGTTATAGGATGTTTGAATTCTAAGCTTTTAGCATGTAACATTTGACCTTTTACTCCAAATGGATTTTTTCCATTTGAATATACTTCATCACCTACTACCGGATATCCTATTTCAGCTAAATGTACTCTTATTTGATGTGTTCTTCCTGTGTCTATTTTTATATCTAGTAATGTATATCCATTATATCTCTTTATTACTTCAAAATGTGTTACCGCATTTTTTCCATCTTTTCTTACTGCCATTTTCTTTCTATCTTTACTACTTCTTCCTATTGGCATATCTATTGTAGCATGGTTTTCTTTTATAACTCCTCTTACTAATGCAACATACTTTTTAGTTATTTCCCTATTTTTTATTTGTTCACTTAGGTTTATATGTGCTTTATCATTTTTAGCAACTATTATTAAACCTGAAGTATCTTTATCTAATCTATGTACAATACCTGGTCTTATTTCTCCTCCTATTCCTGATAATGAATCTTTGCATATATTCATTACAGCATTTACCAACGTTCCGTCTGGATTTCCATTTGCAGGGTGAACTACCATTCCTTTTGCTTTATTTATAACTATAATATCATCATCTTCATATATTACATCTAATGGTATATCTTGAGCTTTTAATTCTATTTCTTTTGCTTCTATTTCTTCTACTTCTAGTATATCTCCTACTTTTGTTTTATATGATGCTTTTTCTACTTTCCCATTTACTAAAATTTTTTTGTCTTCTAATAACTTTTGTATCATTGTTCTAGATAAATCATCATCTAATCTTGATAAAATTTTGTCTAATCTTATATTTTTTGTTTCTTCATTTATTTTGTATTGTTTCATTTCTTCTCTCATTTCTTTATAATTTTTTAGGCAAGGTATCTTCTTTCCTTGCCTAATATTTATTTACTTAGTCTTTCATAAATAACAAAGTTTTTATCTTTATATAATTCTTTATAATCATAATCATGACTTAGGTATAATGCTAATTTAGAATTAGCATATGATATTACATGTGTTATTCCGTAATGTTCAAATGTATCCTCATAGTATTTATTTAATCCATTTGTTTTTATATAATCTTGGAATATATCATCTTTTAATCCATTAAATTTTGGATCATATACATCTGCCCTTGAATCTATGAATACTGGTATTCCTCTATACATCAAATAACTTCCATAATTATAGTCATTAAATATCTTAATATTATTTACATCTAGATTTTCTAAAATGTAGTCACATGCTTTAACAGGGTATGAATTTTCATTTATAATTTTATCATTTCTTGTACTAAATAATAAGCCTGCAGTAACTAATACAACTAAAGTATAAGCAATTAATTGTCCTTTCCAAGACACAAATACTTTCTTTATTTCTTCTACTTGCTCCTCTTTAGTATATGTTTCTATAAAGTTACATACTATATTATTAAATGCAATTGCTCCTACGAAGTATACCATTGACATCTGACGTCTTGACATAAACGCTAATGTTATTAATCCAAAATTCAAGAATAAATCACTTAATCTTACTCTTGATTTTGTAAATGCTAATAATATTAAATATAAACTTATTATAATTATAGCATGACTAGTTTGTGCTAAGACCATTGGTAAGTGTTCACTTATATTTCCTGTTGTATTTCCTTGCATTGTATGTATTAGATATGTATATGGTGTATCTCCTATTGGTGTAAGTAAACCAGTAAATGCGCAAATCACCATTATGATAATTAACCATTTAACATTTTCTCTTCTGTTTATTATTATTTTATATTCTTTACCTTTTCTTGCTTTTACTAATTCTTTTTTCTTTTCTATTCTTTTTTCATTTACTTCTACTCTTTTAGTTAATTGTTCTAGTTTTTTTATTTCTTTTTCTGTTAATTCTTTTTTGTTTGATAATTTTTTTATTTCTATTTTATCTGATTTTAAGAATAATAATGTTGGTAAATCTATATTTTCTTTTAACAGTGCAATTATATATTCGCCTATATATGGTAAGAACAATATAAAATAGAATGGGAATACTGCTGCATGTATATTTGCTATTGCAATTGGTATTAATATCAGTCCTATTGCATATCTTTTCTTTTTTGTATCTAAAAACATTTCTATAAAATACATTGTCCATATAAATAATATAAATGTAACTAATTGTGCTCTTGCTGTTATAAAATGTTTTCCTAAATATACTACTAATAAAGCAACAAAAAATGAGATAAGATTATTTTTACTTGTCTTCGATAATACATAATATATTGAAATTCCTAATATGATTCCTAATACTATTGATGAACCATATATTCCAACAAACCCAAATGTGTTATATGTTATATACATAAATACATCATATAACCAATGTGGATATGTGTATATTAAACCTTGATGCCACGAAAAATGTTCCATCATATCTATACCATTATTTAATATATATTTCCCTAATGTAATTGTATAATATGTATCATTTTGCAATGTTCTTTCTACAATTCCTATTACGAAAATACTTATACATATTATTGCTAATAAATTAAATTTAAAATCGATACTTTTTTTAGTCTTTTTTTCTTTTTTCATTTTATTCTCCCTAGCTTTCTATATTCAATAAACAAGTATATTTTACCTTAAAACACATATATTGTAAAGTTTTTTATTATTATAAGTTAAAAATAGAGCAGATAAAAAGTATCTGTTCTATTTTTATATTATCTATCTATTTTAAGATTTTGTTAAGTTTAAGTCAAAATAAAATTCTACACCATTCTTTTTGTTTATTACACCATATTCATTTTTGTAATTATCCATTATTGCTTTTACAAGTGATAGACCTATTCCTGTTCCTCCATTTTCTCTATTTCTTGATGTATCTTCTTTATAAAATCTGTTCCAAATCTTATTTATATTTTCTTTGCTTATATTTTTTCCTGTGTTAAATACAAATATTCTTACTTTGTTATATTTTACCAATTTTATTTTTATTTCTATATATTTTTCGCCATTAATTTCTGTAATATTTTTTATTGCATTACTCAAATAATTGTTTACAACTTGTTCTATAAATGTTTCATCTGCATATACACATATTGGTTCTTTTAAATCAAATTTTATATTAATATTATTTTCTTTAATCATTACTGTATATTTTCTTAGTTCTTCTTGTATTAATTCAATAACATCAAAGAAGTTATTATGGAATACTCTTCCTCCATATTCTAATTTAGTAAGTTCTAATAATTCTTTTACCATATTGTCCATTTTATTTGCTTCATCTAATATTACATCTGCATAGAATTTTCTATTTTCTTCATCTGTATTTACATTTTCTATTAGTCCTTCTGCATAACCTTGTATAAGTGCTATTGGTGTTTTTAATTCATGTGAAACATCTGATATAAACTGTTTTCTCATATCGTCAATCTTTGATTTTTCTTCAATATCTTTTTCTAGGTCTGAGTTGTTTTTTTGTAGTTCTGTTATTGTATATTCTAGTTTATCTGACATTGTATTTATACTTTTTCCTAAATTATCGATCTCGTCATCTGTATCTTTTATTCTATATTTTTGACTAAAATCTAAATTTGACATTTTATTAGCGATGGCACTTATTTCTGATATTGGCTTTGTAAATCTTTTTGATATCACCAGTACTACAACACCACTTATTATTATTGTTATTACCCCTATCATATACAAGAAATGATTTGATATTTTAACATTCTCAGTAATTGATGATATTGGCATTCTTACATAAACAGAATCGCCATTGTCTAATTTTCCTACTAATAATAAAAATGTTATATCATTTTTTAAATCTTTCTGTTCTAATATGTATGTATTGTCTTTATTATAAAGGACTTTACTTTTATCAATTTTTTCTGTTCCTAGCATATATTTTTTATAATCTTTACTTGATGAATAGATACTAACATTATTTTCATCTGTTATTATTATACTAAAATTATTATTTATTGCTATTTTTTCTAACTCTAATTCTATTTCTGGTTGGCTCATATTAACAGATGAAACATATTTATTTATTGCCGAATATGACTGTAGCAATTTATCTTTTTTTGAGTATAAATAATATGACTCAATCATGAAGGTATTTGCTAATATCAAGAAAATTACAATTAACATTGATGTTATTGTCATAATCAAAAAAAGTTTTATTTTTACAGATTTTGTTTTACTTTTTAATAATTCCTTTATCTTTTTCATTTTCCCCCACTATATACTTATTTTACTTCAAATTTATATCCAATTCCTCTTATTGTTTCTATGTATTTTCCTTTTTTTCCTAATTTATGTCTAATCTTTTTTATATGACTATCTATTGTTCTTGAATCTCCATAATAGTCGTAATTCCATACATTATTTAATATCTTTTCTCTAGAAAGTGCTATTGATTCATTTGCTACCAAGTACTTTAATAACTCATATTCTCTTAAACTCATATCTACATTTTTTCCATCTACACTTACAGTTCTTCCATCATAATCGATTACAATTCCACCAAAATCTGCTTTGCTATGCTCACTACCTTTTATTCTATTTAATAGTGCTTTAACCCTTGCTACTAATATTTTAGGACTAAATGGTTTTGATATATATTCATCTACACCTAAATCAAATCCAAATAACTCATCTTGTTCTTCACCTCTTGCTGTAAGCATAATTACTGGAACTTTTGATTCTTGCCTTATTTGTCTTAAAACAGACCAACCATCTAATTTAGGCATCATTACATCTAATAAGATTAAATCTATTTTTTCTTTTTTTTCGTTGAATATATTTAATGCATCTTCTCCATCTCCAGCCTCTATTACTTTATAATCTTCTTTTATCAAAAAATCTTTTATTAATTTTCTCATTCTAGATTCATCATCTACTACCATTATTGTAATATCTTGCACTGGTACTCCTCCATTCGTTTTTTCATAAGATTATATTACTATATTTTTGTGTTTTATTTGTGAATTTTTTTTGAACATTTTTTACATTCTTTTATTATATAAAAAATAACTTTGGAAGAATATTCCAAAGTTATTTTAATTTGATGACCATCTTAATACACGTATATCTTTATATTTGTTAAGTACTTCCATATATTTGTTATATTCTTCTTCCCATAACATATCTGGCACTTTATCAAATGCGCTAAAAACTTGTTCTGCTTCTGCTAAAAAAATGACTTGTTCTTGTGGGCTTAACTTTTTATATCTTTTAGAGAATGCATATAATTTATCTAATGTTTGATTAGCTTTTATAAATGTCCAAAAGTCTTTCACATCCATTCCAGCTGATTTTATCTGGAATATAGCAAATGCTACAAGTGAGAAAATTATAAAAACTAACAAATATATTATTATTAAAAATCCCATTATATTTGCTCCTTCTTTTGAATACCTATTAATTATAACACATGTTGCACAATTTTGTAAATTATTTTTCCATTTTCTACATCAAATATTATTTTATCCTCGTTTTTTAAATTTTCATTTATTATTTCTTCCGCTATTGGATTTTCTATTTTTTCTTGTATAGTTCTTTTTAATTTTCTTGCACCATAGTTTAAATCAATCTCATTTGTTGATATATAATCTTTAAATTCATTTGTAAGTTCTATTTCTATTTTCTTTTCTTTTAGTCTATCTTTTAAGTCTTCTATCATTATATCCATTATTTTTATAATATCTTTTTTATCTAATTTATTAAATACTATAATTTCATCTATTCTATTTATAAATTCTGGCTTAAATTCTTTTTTTAATTCTTTCATTATTATTCTTTTATTATCTTCTTTTGTAGATTCTTCTCCAAACCCTAGTCTTTTATTTTCTGTAATTAGTCTTGCACCTATATTTGATGTCATAATGATTATAGTATTTTTAAAATTAATCTTTCTTCCTGTTGAGTCTGTTAAAGTTCCTTCATCTAATATTTGTAATAAGATATTCATTACTTCTGGATGTGCTTTTTCTATTTCATCAAATAATACTATTGAATATGGCTTTTTTCTTACCTGTTTTGTTAATGCTCCCTCTTCTTCAAAACCAACATATCCTGGAGGTGAACCTATTATTTTTGAAACACTATGTGCCTCCATATATTCACTCATATCAAGTTTTATTATTGTGTTTTCATCTCCAAACAAATTAAATGCTAAAACCTTTGATAATTCTGTTTTTCCTACACCTGTTGGTCCTAAAAATAGAAAAGAGCATAATGGTTTATTTGGATCATTTATTCCTACTCTGCTTCTTTTTATAGCCTGTGAAACACTTTTTATTGCTTCGTTCTGTCCTATAATTTTTTTTTGTAATTCTATCTCTAAGTTTATTAATTTTTCATTTTCACTTTCTGTTATTTTTGTTAATGGTATTTGTGTTAAGTTTGATATAACTTCTCTTATGTCGTTCTTTGTTAGATTTACTTTTTCTTTTATATTTTTATTTCTCCATTCTTCTTTTTGGATTTCTAAATTGTTTTTTTCTTCTACTTCTTTATCTCTCAGTCTTGCTGCTTCTTCAAAATCCTGATATGCTATTGCCTCATTTTTTTGATGTATTATTTTATTTATTTCCTGTTCTTTATTTTTTAATTCTTCTGGTATTGTATATGCTTTCATTCTGATTTTTGATGCCGCTTCATCTAACAAATCTATCGCTTTGTCTGGCATATATCTGTCATTTATATATCTTGATGATAAATTAACTATTTCATCTATAACTCCATCATTAATTTTTACATTGTGATGTCTTTCATATTTTTCTTTTATTCCCAGTAATATTTTTTTAGTTTCTTCTTTTGATGGTTCTTCTACAATTATTGGACTAAACCTTCTTTCTAAAGCTGCATCTTTTTCTATATATTTTCTATATTCATCTATTGTTGTCGCACCAATCAATTGAATTTCTCCTCTTGCTAAAATTGGTTTTAAAATATTTGCTGCATCTATTGCTCCTTCTGCTGAACCTGCACCAACTATTGTATGGATTTCGTCTATAAATAAAATTATATTTTCTGATTTTTTAACTTCATTTAAGCATTTTTTTAATCTTTCTTCGAAATCCCCTCTATATTTTGCTCCCGCAATTATAGATGTTAAATCCAATGTAAATATTTTTTTGTTTTTAAGCATTTCTGGTACATCTTGATTAACAATTTTCTTTGCTAATCCTTCTACTATTGCTGTTTTACCTACTCCTGGTTCTCCTATTAGGCATGGGTTATTCTTATTTCTTCTTGATAATATCTGTATCAGTCTATCTATTTCATCATTTCTTCCTATAACAGAATCTATTTTATCTTCCAATGCTAGTTTATTTAAATCAACCCCATATTGATTTAATACATTGCTTGAATTTCCTCTTTTTATTTCATTTGTCCTTTTATTTTTATTTAATTCTTCTTCTGTTGTTATTATTTTTAAAATCTCATCATAAGCTTTTGAAGTATCAAATTTTAGTTCTAACAATATCTTATATGCTATATTTTCTCTATTGTTTATTATTGCCAACAATAATTGTTCTGTGCCAATATTTCTTAAGTATAATCTTTCTGTTTCTTCATACGCATCTTCTATTAATATTTTAGTTTTAGGTGTAAATCCATCTGTTCTGGTAGTATTGTTTTTATTAACACCTAATATCTCTTTAATTTTTATTAATATATCCTGTGCACTAATATTTTGTTTTTTTAATACTTTATATGCCATACTATCTAATTGATTAGCAATTCCATAAAGAACATGTTCGGATCCAACATAATTATGACCCAAGCTTACTGCTAATTTATCCGCGCTCTCCAATGCATTTTTTGCACTTTCACTAAATTTATAAATCATCTTTTTTCCTTTCAATATTTTTATAACCTGCAAATACCGTAATGAAAAATTAATAATAAATTATGCAAAATATAATTTATTATTAATTTTATTCATTATTATCCTTTGTTATGTCTGATAATTTATTAGCATTTTCCTTTTGTTTATCTAAATTTAGCCACGCAAAATAAGAAGATATAAACTCTCCATATTTTGTAACATTTTGATTCTCATCATCTTCTCTTTTCATAATATATCACCTCTACTTTTTTAAGTAGAGTATTCCTATATTTATTTATAATTATTCATTATTCATTTTTAACTATTCAATAAAAATGTAAAAAAGCGGATAAAAAAATTTGCTATTCTTTTATATTATGCAAAAAATTCACTAGTTTCCTAGTGAATTTTTTATTATTCTATACTGCTTCTTCTGAAGTTTCTTCTTTTTTTATAAATTCATTGTCTGCATCTATTACTTCTAAGCTTGATATTGAAACTTCATATGCTACTCTATTTTCTATTGTTCCATCTTCATGTTTTTTCTCATAATTTCTTGATTGCACTCTACCAATTATTTTTACTTCTGTTCCTGTTGGTAGATTTTGACTAAATCTTGCATTTCTTCCCCATGCTATTGATGGTATATAATCTGATTTATTATATGCTCTATTTACTGCTAATAAAATATCTGCAATTTCTCTTCCAAATGGTGTTT
>OIYG01000403.1_pt1 | contig 43274 bp, 46 predicted proteins | sample 1587861 | NCBI WGS metagenome assembly OIYG01 (sample SAMN03283272) | human gut metagenome | biome: human-associated habitat; material: feces | host: Homo sapiens | place: Peru | collected 2012
AAAAATAATGTTATTATTGGTCGTGGTTATAATAAAAAAGAAAAAAATATGTCTGTTATTGCTCATGCTGAAATTATTGCTATTGAGGAAGCAGCAAAGCATTTAAATAATTGGCGGTTAGATGGATGTGATATTTATGTAACTCTTGATCCTTGTCCTATGTGTGCAAGTGCAATTAAACAATCACGAATAGGAAATGTGTATTCTGCATGTAATAATTCATTTATAAATAACGAAAAAATATTAAAATTAATTTTTGAAACTGATAATACAAATCCTAGTGTTAATTATATTTCTAATTTAAATGTTGAAAAATCACAAAAAATAATGAATAGTTTTTTTAAAAAGCAAAGAAATGATTAAATTCTTTGCTTTTATGTTATAATAGTTTTTAATTGGAGGGATGAATGTGTATCATGCTTTATATCGTAAATATAGACCGAAAGATTTTGATTCTGTTGTTGGACAGGATTCTATTATTAAAACTTTAAAAAATTCAATAATTCATAAAAATTTTTCACATGCATATATGTTTTTTGGGCCTAGAGGTACAGGAAAAACTTCAGTATCGAAAATTTTTGCTAGAAATATTAATTGTTTAAATCCAAAAAATGGTATTGCTTGTGAGGAATGCGACGCATGTAAAGTTTCTTTTTCTAAAGATTGCGTTGATATTATTGAAATAGATGCCGCTTCGAATAATGGTGTTGATGAAATACGTGATTTAAAGAATAAAATATCTCTTGTTCCAAGTGAATTAAGGTATAAAGTTTATATAATTGATGAAGTTCATATGTTATCTATTGGAGCATTTAATGCGTTATTGAAAACATTAGAAGAACCACCGGAACATGCAATATTTATATTAGCTACTACTGATCCTCAAAAAGTTCCTGAGACTATTGTTTCTAGATGCCAATGTTTTTCGTTTAAACGTATATCAGATAATGCAATTGTTGATAGATTGAGATATGTTTGTAATTGTGAGAATATTGATATTGATGATAATGTGTTAGAAAAAATTTCAATTTTATCTGATGGTGGCTTACGTGACTCATTAGGGATGCTTGATAAATTAGTTTCTTATTCTGATCGTAAAATTACTATTGAAGATTTTAATGATATAAATGGTGTTGTTTCGGATGAAGATATTTCTAAGTTTTTAGATTATATTTTAACTGGTAATATTGTTGAAATTCTAAATTTTATTAAATATGTAAATGATGGTGGAAAAAATTTAATTCAAGTTGTTACTCAGTTAATAGTTTTTTCTAGAAATATGGTTGTGGATTATTATATTTCTAAGAAGGATATTAAATATTCGGTAGATTTATTACAAAATTTTCTAAATTTAATTAACGAAAAAATGTTCGATATTAAAAAGAGTGGTAATACTAAAATTTATATTGAAATGTTTTTGTTAAAATTTGTAGATGATTATATTTTAAATACTAATTCTACAATGACAAAAATTAGTAATGATGTAAATAATCATATAAATAAGACTAATAATGGAATAGTTAAGCCAAAAATAAAATCTGATAATAATTCTAATCCTATTTTTGATAAAACTGTAGGTTCAAATTCAGATTTTAATGAAAAAAAACTTGATAACTCTAATGTCTCTTTAAATAATAATGATAATAATTATACTGATGATAAAAATAATGATGATTTTGCTAGTAATGATTTAGTTTCAGAATGTAAAATTACTAATATTGATGAAATTATGAAGGTAAGAGTTAATAATACTTTGGCGAAGGCTGATAAAAATTTATTAAGATTGGAAATGAAAAATTTTACTTTACTTAATGATTATACTTTTGATCAAGAAATTGGTTATTTAGTATGTGCAATTTTAGATGCTAAATTACGTGTTGTTAGTGATGATTGTCTTGTTTTAAGTTATGATTATGACTCTAACGCAAGACAAAATCTGAATAATCTTGAAAAAATAACAGATGTTTATAATAAAATTACTAATTCTAATAAAAATATTGCGATTATTACTGATGAATATTGGGAAAAGGTTAAGAATGAATATATATTAAATATAAAAAATAATGTAAAATATGAGGTTGTTGAGGAACCTAAACCTTTATTTGAAGAATTAAAAAATAATGATATAATAACAAGTAGTGCAGTAGAACTATTTGGTGATATTGTAGAAGTTGAATAGAAAAGGAGAATATATATATGAATATGCAAGCTATGTTAAAGCAAGCTCAAGCTTTACAAAAAGATATGATGAAAGTAAAAAATGAAATTGATGAAACTGAATTTGTTGGCGAAAGTTCAATGGTAAAGGTCACTTTAAAAGGAACTAGAGAAGCGGTTTGTGTTGAAATTGATTGTGATGATAGTTTAGATAAGGATGATATTGAAATGTTACAAGATAGTTTAGTTTTAGCTATTAATGATGCAAATAAAAAAATTGATAAATTAACTGAACAAAAGATGGGTAAATTTGGTAATATTCCAGGTTTATTTTAGGAATTATATATGTATCCAGAAAGTATTAAATGTTTGATTGAATCTTTTAAATATTTACCTGGGATTGGTGAGAAAACAGCTGAGAGATTGGCTTTTTCTGTGCTGGGATTGGATGATGAACAGGTTGAATTATTTTCTGAGAGCTTAGTTGATGTTAAATCAAAAATACACAAATGTAGTAAGTGTAATACTTTAACTGAAGATAATTTGTGTTACATCTGTTCTGATGAAACTCGAGATTCTAAAATTTTATGTGTTGTTGATGATTGTAAAAGTGTTTTTCTTTTTGAACGATTAGGTATGTTTAATGGTAAATATCATGTGTTGGATGGGTTAATTTCTCCTTTAGATGGAATTAATCCTGAGGATATTGGATTAGATAAATTACTCGATAGAATTAATGATGAAAAGTTTGAAGAAATTATATTTGCATTTAAGCCAAGTATAGAGGGGGAAACGACAACACTATATATTAAAAGAGTTTTAGAAGGATTGAATATAAAAATTTCTAGATTGGCAAGCGGTGTTCCAATTGGTGCAGATATTGAATATGTAGATGGATTGACTTTAGAAAAAGCGTTGAATGATCGTATAACTATAGAATAATAAAAAAATATATTCATAATCTTTAATGGTGAATGTTAGATGAATTTATTAAAAAAAATTTTTATTAAATGTATAATTTCTTCTTTGTTTTTGTATAGTTTTGATTGTATTGGAAGTAAATTTAATGTTTTTATTCCAATTAATTTTATAAATGTTATATTTATTAGTATTTTTGGAACTGTTGGTTTGATATTATTAGCTGTGTTTAAATTTTTTATTTAGGAGGTAGTATGGGATATTCTGTAATTAAAGAAAAATTTATTAATTATGTTAATGGAATTATTGACAATGATAGGGTTTCTCATGCGTATATAATTGAAGTTGATAACTATGATTCTGATTTATTCTTTGTTTATAGTTTTATTAAAATGATATTGTCTAATGAAAGTTTTGAGACTGTTAATAATTCTAATGATAAAATATTTAATTTAATTGATGAAAAAAATTATCCTGATATTATGGTTATTTCAACTGATTCTTCAATGATAAAAAAGAATCAAATGATAGATTTACAAAGGGAATATAGCAATAAATCTTTATATGATAATAAGAGATTTTATATTATAAATGAGGCTGAAAAGTTAAATTCTTCATCTGCAAATACTATTCTTAAATTTTTAGAGGAGCCTGAGGATGATATAATTGCAATATTACTTACTGATAGTAGATATCATGTTATTGATACCATTTTATCTAGATGTCAGGTATTATCTTTGAAAGAATCAAATAATAATTTTAATTATGATGATGAGTTTATTGATTTATTGGATTGTGTTTTAAATCCTAAGAATTTTTTTATAAATTATAAGGCTATGACTAGTGATTATATAACTGATAAGGTGATTGCTAAAGAGAAATTTGTTAATATTGAATATGTTATAATTGATTATATTAATTCAATCTCTTTTGATTGTGAATTTAACAATGATATTAAATATTTTTTTAAGAATAAGTCTTTGGATGAGTTGATTCATATTATTTCTATTATAGAGGAATATATTCCTAAACTTGTTTTTAATGTTAATTATAAATTGTGGCTTGATTCTTTGTTTTCTAAGTTGATTGGAGGTTAGAGTTATGGTTGATGTTGTTACTGTATCTATTGACGAAACTAAAAATATTTATTATTTATCACCTAATTCTTTTAATTTAAATTTAAATGATAGGGTTATTTTTGAAACTGATAATGGATTGTTTTCTGGGAGGGTAATTAAAGCAAATTATGTCGAAAACGAGAATAATTTAGTTTTACCTTTAAACAAAGTTGTTAGGTTGTGTGAAGAATCTGATGTTGATATTTTAAAGAAAAATTCAATTATTTCGGAGAAAGCTTTTAGGGATGCAAAAAAAATATCAAATGAGTTGGGACTTGATATGAATTTTATTGATTCTTTTTTGAATTTTGATGGTACTCAGCTTATGATTTCTTTTTTGGCTGATAATAGGGTTGATTTTAGAGAATTGGCTAAAAAATTAGCCCAAAAGTATAAAACAAGAATTGAACTTAGACAAATAGGGGTTCGTGATAAATCAAAGAAAATTGGTGGTATTGGACCATGTGGTTTAATGTTATGTTGTAATTCTTTTTTGACTGATTTCAATAGTGTTTCAATTAATATGGCAAAAAATCAAAATTTGGCTTTAAATCCTTCTAAAATAAATGGTATATGTGGAAGACTTTTATGTTGTTTGGGGTATGAAAACGATATTTATACGGATTTAAAAAAGAATTTGCCTAAGATTGGGTACAATGCAGAAACACCTCATGGTATGGGAAAAGTTGTGGCAGTTGATTATTTTAATAATTGCTTTTCTGTTGATTTAGGTGATAAGGGTATTGTTAAAATTATGGGAGATAATAAAAACAATGGAAATGATTAATGATATTTTGGGATATAAAAATTTAAAAATATATCAAAATGATTTATATTTTTCTTTTTCTCTTGATAGTATTGTACTTGCTAATTATTCAACTATTAGATTAAGAGATAAGAAAATTGTTGATTTTTGTACAGGTAATGGTATTGTTCCTATTATTTTGAGTAAGCGTTCTTCTAGTAATATAGTTGGTGTTGAAATACAAGATAAATTATGTGATTTAGCAAGAAAAAGTGTTACTTTAAATAACCTTGATGATAGGGTAAATATTATTTGTTCGGATATTAAAGATTTTTCAAAAGATAATTTGAATGTGTACGATTTGATTTTATGTAATCCTCCATATTTTAAGAACGACTTTTCTAGTACAAAGAATATATCTTATGAAAAAAAGATTGCTAGACATGAAATTTTTCTTAATTTAGATGAATTATTGGATTGTGCAAAAAAAGTTTTAAAAGACAATGGTACTTTTTCCATGGTACATAGGAGTGATAGATTAATTGAAATTATCGAGTGCTTTAGGAAACATGGGATAGAACCAAAGAGAATTAAGTTTGTTTATAATAATGTAGAATCTTTGTCTACTTTAGTTTTAATTGAAGGACAAAAATGTGGACATGTTGGTTTAAAGATAGATAAACCTTTAATTATGTATAATATGGATGGTAGTATGACTAGTGAATATAAAAGATTACAGGAGGTAATTAATAATGGTACAGAATAGTTATGATGATAGTGCAAGTCTTTATTTAATTCCAACACCTATTGGTAATTTAGAAGATATAACTATTAGAAGTTTAAATACTTTAAAAAGTGTTGACGAAATTCTTTGTGAAGATACCAGAGATACAGGTATTTTATTAAAGCAATATGATATTAATAAAAAGTTAGTAAGCTGTCATGAATATAATGAAAGTAAAATGATAGATTATGTTGTTTCTAAGTTACAGGCTGGTTATAACCTTGGGCTTGTTACTGATCAGGGGTCTCCTGTTATTAGTGATCCTGGATATGTTGTTGCTCGTGGTGTTATTAATGCTGGATATAATGTTATAAGTTTACCTGGAGCAACAGCCTTTGTACCAGCATTATCTTCTTCGGGAATTGAACCATCACCTTTTTTATTTTATGGCTTTTTGAATTCTAAAAGTTCTAAACAAATAAGTGAATTAAAAGCTCTTAAAAATTTGTCTTATACAATTATTTTTTATGAATCTGTTCATAGATTAAGAAAAACACTTGAAAATATGTTATCAGTTTTTGGTGATAGAAATATTGCAATTTGTCGTGAATTATCAAAGATACATGAAGAAATTTCTCGTGATAAAATTAGTTGTTTATTAGAAAAAGTTGATTCTATGAAAGGTGAATTTGTATTGGTTGTAGAGGGAAACAAAAATGTTCATGATTTTAGCGATTTGGATATTTTTACGCATGTTAAATTATATGTTGATGATGGTGTAAGTGAAAAAGAAGCTATAAAAATAGTAGCTCGTGAACGTGATATTGCAAAGTCAATAGTTTATTCTGAATATCATAATAGGAAGTGATTTGTATGAAATTAATAATAGGACTTGGAAATCCTGGTAAGGAATATGATAATACAAGACATAATATTGGATTTATGTTTGTTGATAAGTATATTGAGTATAAAAACATTAATGTAAATTGGTCCAATAAGTTTTATGGCCTTTATTTTGAAAGTAATATTAATGGTGAGAAAACTATATTTTTAAAACCTCAAACATTTATGAATTTGTCTGGTGATTCTGTTAGAAAGGTTATGGATTATTTTAAAATAGGTGTTGATGATATTTTAGTTATAAATGATGATCTTGATTTGAAGGTAGGAAATTTTAAATTAAAGTCTAACGGATCTTGTGGTGGGCATAATGGTTTACGTGATATTGAAAAAAAAGTAGGTTCTCAGGAATATAAAAGACTAAAAATAGGTATATCTAAGAAAAGTAATGTTGATACTAAGGATTATGTACTTGGTAAATTTTCTAGTGAAGAATTAAATTTACTTGATGAATTATTTAATACTTTATATTTAGTAATTGATGATTATTTTAAAATACCATTTAATGATTTAATGAGTAAATATAATCGTAAGAATAGGTGATTAAATGATTTTTTTTGATGATGTCATTAAGTTTGATTTAAAAAAAGACATGGGTATATGTAATGTTACCGATGAGTTTTTTTGTGTATTATTAAATAAGCTTAATAGAGAAGATAAGAATATTCTTGTTGTTGTGGATAGTTTATTTGAAGCAAATAAGTTATATAGTTCTCTTAGTAATTACACTGATTTAGTTTATTTATTTCCTATGGATGATTTTCTTACTAGTGAAGCTTTAGCTATTTCTCCTGATTTAATGATTAGTAGACTTGAATGTTTAAATAAAATTAATAGTGGTAAAAAGTGTATTGTGATAACAAATTTAATGGGCTATTTAAGGTTTTTACCTAAAAAAAGTGTTTATTTAGATAGTATAATTGAGCTAAAAGTAGGAAAAGTGGTTGAACCTAGTTTATTGGTTTCTAAGCTTATATCTATTGGTTATGTTCGTGATACATTGGTTAATAAGACTGGTGAATTTGGTGTTAGAGGTTTTGTTATTGATGTTTTTCCAATAGATGAAGATGATCCTATTAGAATTGAATTTTTTGATGATGAAATTGAATCAATAAGATATTTTAATCCTGAGAATCAGAAATCTATTTCTTCTATCAATTCGATATCTATTAAGCCTAATTTTGAATTTATTGTTAATGGTGAAGTTCCGGAGGAAGAATTTGGAAAACAAAAGTATTTACAAAAATATACTGATGTTTGTTCTATATCTGATTATTTGGATGATACTATTACTATTTTTAAAGATTATGAGCAATTAAAAGTAAGTTATAGAGGTATAATGAATGAAATTATTGAATATAGAAATAGTAAGGATACTGAGTTTAATTTAGAATATATGATGGATTTTAATAAAATTCATGTGGATTTTCCGGTTTATTATTTTTCACTTAATAACTTAACTTATGGTAGTTATGTTTCTCAGGTTGTAAATTTTGGTGTTAGAACTATTAATAGTTTTAATGAAAATGGTGATTTAATAAATGATTATATTAATAATTCTATTGCTTCTAATAAGACTGTTATTATTGTATTAAAGCAATATCAGATTAGAAGTGTTCTTAAACATTTAAATATGAAGCTTGTTCAGAGTGACTTTTCATCTATTAAAACTAATATAGTAAATATAGTTGATGGTGAACTTAATGAAGGTTTTGTTTATGATGACATTGTTGTTTTGACAAGTAAAGAATTATTTAATATTCATTCTAATACGAAAAAATATAATACAAAATTTAAGTATTCTTCTGCAATTAAGGATATAAATAAATTAGAAATAGGGGATTATGTTGTACATAATGTACATGGTATTGGTGTTTATAATGGTATTGTTACTCTTTCTTCTAATAATAATCTTAAGGATTATTTAGAAATATTATATGCTGGTACTGATAAGATTTATATTCCTGTTGAGAAGATATCTTTAATTAGCAAATATTCTGGTAGAGAGGGCGTTTCTCCTAGAGTTAATAAGCTTGGTGGAACTGAGTGGATTAAGACTAAACGTAGAGTTCAAGCTAAGGTTACTGATATGGCTGATAAATTATTAAAGCTATATGCTGAGAGAGAATCAAGAAAAGGATTTGCTTTTTCTAAAGATTGTGATATGTCACGTGATTTTGAGAAGGATTTTCCTTATGAGTTAACGACTGATCAGGCAAGAGCCATTGAACAAATAAAGTCTGATATGGAAAAGCCTGTTCCTATGGATAGGTTACTTTGTGGAGATGTTGGTTTTGGTAAGACGGAGGTTGCATTTGTTGCTGCATTTAAGGCTATTCTTGATTCTAAGCAGGTATTATTTTTGTGTCCTACAACTATTCTTTCTAATCAACATTATGAAAATGCTAAGGTTAGATTTAAGAATTTTCCTGTAAATATTGGGCTTCTTAATAGATTTACTTCAAGTAGTGAGGAGAAGAGAATATTAAATGGGTTAAAAGATGGTACTATTGATATGGTTTTTGGGACACATAGACTTCTAAGTGATGATATTCATCTTAAGGATTTGGGCTTACTTGTAATTGATGAGGAACAAAGATTTGGAGTGGCTCATAAGGAAAAAATTAAACAATATAAGACTAATGTAGATGTTTTGACTTTAACTGCTACTCCAATTCCTAGAACTTTACAAATGAGTTTAGTGGGAATTAGGAGTTTAAGTTTAATCGAGACTCCTCCTGTTAATAGATATCCTGTACAGACCTATGTTGTTGAAGAGAATAAGCAAATACTTAAGGATGCTATTTATAAGGAATTATCTCGTAATGGACAAGTATTTATTTTGTATAATAAAGTACAATCTATTGATGAATTTTCATTAAGAATAAAAAATTTAATACCTGATGCAAGGATTGGTATTGCTCATGGTCAGATGAATAAAAATACACTTGAAAGTACTATTATGGATTTTGTTAATTATGAGTTTGATATTTTGATTTGTACAACTATAATTGAAACTGGTATTGATATACCTAATGTTAATACTTTAATTATTATTGATGCTGATAGGTTTGGACTTAGTCAATTGTATCAGATTAGGGGACGTGTTGGTAGGTCTGATAAATTTGCTTATGCATATTTGATGTATCAACCTTTTAAGTCTCTTACTGAGATGGCTGTTAAAAGACTTAATGTAATTAAGGAATTTACTGAGCTTGGTAGTGGTTTTTCTATTGCGACTAGGGATTTATCAATTAGAGGTGCTGGTGATATTCTTGGTAGTGAACAGGCTGGTTTTATTGATAGTGTCGGGGTTGATTTATATTTAAAAATGTTGAATGATGAAGTTAATAGGCGTAATACTGGTATTGATCATTCTTCTGATGATTTGGAGGATAAGAAGTCTTTAATTAATATTTCTACGCATATATCTGATGATTATGTTTCTGATGATGACTTAAAAATTGAGATACATAAGCTTATTAATACAATTACGGATAAAAATAGTTTTGATACTATTAAAAGCGAGCTTGAGGATAGATTTGGTAAATTAAATGAAGATATTCTTATTTATATGTATACTGAATGGTTTGAAAAACTTGTTGATAAGTTACATATTGAACATGTTAGGGAGAGTAGAAATTCACTTGAAATGACTTTTCCTGGTAATGTTGTAGCCCATCTTGATACTGAGGAATTGTTTATGGATGCAATTTCTATATCTCATATGTTTAGATTTATTAGTAGAGGTTCTAATTTAATTATTATTTTAGATACTATTAAACTTGATAAGCATCCTATTTATTATTTAGTTGAGTATTTGAGTAAAATTTATGATAAATTTGGTAAAGTTCTTGACTAATAGTTTTTTACTTGTTAAATTTAGAATGCTAGGAGGGTAAAAATGAGTGTAAATGAACATGAAGAAATAATGTTACAACATATAAATAATTATAAGATGGCTATTCTTGAGAATGTAAAGAACAATACGAATGTACTTGTAGATGAAGATATTAAGTCATTATTAAAAACGCCTCCTCTTGATTCAATGGATTTAATTAGGACAAAGTTTTTAGATTTAGCAAAGAAGAATAAGATAGTTTTAAATACTGAGGAATTAAAAAAAATATTAGATAGTTATCGTAAATACGTTATGAAGTGTTGTGTGGAAATTAAAAATATTAGAGTTAGTGAATTGTCAGATAAAATAGAGAAAATTGAATTTTCTAAAAATAATGAAGTTATTAAGATAAATAAAAAAGATTTTAATAATATAAATAAAGAAATTAAGAAAATTATTAAGAATCAATTATCTGATGGATTTGAAAAGGTTATTTTAAAGAAAATAGATTCTGTATTTTTAGATGGTGTTGAAGATGAAAAAAAATTAAAGATTACTAGTGATATTACTAAGTGGATTAAGGGAAGTTATAAGAATCAATTGCTTGAAAATATTGATATTAAAATTTTAGTTAAAGATACTACACTTATTAATGGTGCAAAGGAACAGGCTGAGAGATATTTGTTTACTTTAAATAATTCTAGATTATTAAATGATTTAGATAAATAGTTTGCATATTCTTAACTGTTGTGTTATATTATGAACATATTTAAATGTTTTGATGAAGAGCTTTGTAGATATATATTTATTATAGAGAACTCTGTTGGTGGAAATGAGTATAAATAATTTATAAAGTATGGCTTCTGAACTTCTATATTGATATGTAGGTATAGACGTAGATAGGCGTTAACTATTTGAGTGTATAATTTAAATATTATAAATTAAGGTGGTACCGCGAGAGAATCGTCCTTATGTTTATAATATTTTTTTTTGGAGGGATGAATATGAAAGAAAAGTTTTATTTAAGTACTGCGATTGCATATACTTCTGGTAAACCTCATATTGGTAATACTTATGAGATAGTACTTTCTGATGCAATTGCTAGATTTAAGAGATTACAAGGATATGATGTTTATTTTCAAACAGGTACTGATGAGCATGGTGAGAAGATAGAGATTAAGGCTAAAGATGCTGGTGTTAGTCCTAAGAAATTTGTTGATGATGTATCTAAGCAGATTAAAGATATTTGGGATATTATGAATACAAGTTATGACAAATTTGTAAGGACTACTGATGAAAATCATGAGAGAGTTGTTCAACATATTTTTAAATATATGTATGATAAGGGAGATATTTATAAGGGTGAGTATAGCGGACTTTATTGTACTCCTTGTGAATCTTTTTGGACAGAGAGTCAATTAGTTGATGGTAAATGTCCTGATTGTGGTAGAGATGTTGAAGAAAAGTGTGAGGAAGCTTATTTCTTTAGATTGAGTAAATATCAAGATCAACTTGAAAAATATATAAATGAGCATCCTGATTTTATTCAACCTGCTGCTAGAAAAAATGAAATGATTAATAATTTTATAAAGCCTGGATTACAAGATTTATGTGTTTCACGTACATCTTTTAGTTGGGGAATACCTGTTGATTTTGATCCAAAACATGTTGTTTATGTTTGGCTTGATGCTTTAACAAATTATATTACTAATATTGGATATGATGTTGATAGTCAAACAGATCAATTTAAAAAGTTATGGCCTGCAGATATTCATATTATTGGAAAAGATATTATTAGATTCCATACAATTTATTGGCCTTGTTTCTTAATGAGTCTAGATTTACCTTTACCTAAGAAAGTATTTGGTCATCCTTGGTTAATTGTTGGTGATGGTAAGATGAGTAAATCTAAGGGTAATGTTATATACGCTGATGATTTAGTTAATGAATATGGTGTAGATGCTGTTAGATATTTTTTCTTACATGAGATACCTTTTGCAAGTGATGGATTATTTACGAAAGAATTGCTTGTAGAAAGAATAAATGGTGATCTTGCAAATATCTTAGGTAATTTAGTACAAAGAACAATATCAATGGGTAAGAAGTACTTTGATGGTAAAGTTACTAATAAGAAGATTTATGATAGTGTAGATGAAGAATTTATTAATAATATTAATTCTTTATATGATAATGTTTGTAAGAAGATGGATAATTTACAAGTTTCTGATTCTTTGACTGAGATATTTAATTTGTTAAGAGCAAGTAATAAATATATTGATGTTACTACTCCTTGGACATTGGCTAAGGATGAGACTTCAAGGGATAGATTGGAAACAGTTCTTTATAATTTATTAGAGGCAATTAGGGTTAGTGCTGTATTATTAAATCCATTTTTAACTGAAACTAGTGAAAAGATTTTTAAACAGTTGAATAATACTAAGAAGGATTTTGGCTATTTAACTGATAATAGTTATGAGTTAGGAGAAGCTAGTCCATTATTTATGAGGATTGATACTACAAAGTAGTTATAAAACCTATATATTGTTTTATATAGGTTTTTATTTGGTATAATAAGTATAGTGTTAGGAGGGCTTTTATGTTTATTGATACACATTGTCATTTATCAAACGAAGATTATGATGATATTGATTTAGTTATTAGGGAGAATAAGGAAGCACTGATTGATAAAATTATTATTTCTGGGTGTACAAAGGAAAGTATTATTGAGTCTATTGAGTTATCTAAAAAGTATCCTGATGTTTATATTACTATTGGTTTTCATCCAAGCGAGGCTTCTATTACATCTTTAAATGATTTGAAATTTCTTGAAGAGATGATTTCTTATAATGATAAGATTGTTGGAATTGGTGAGATTGGTCTTGATTATCATTATGGTAAGGATGATATAGATTTACAAAAAAAACTATTTAGGGCTCAAATGAAATTAGCTGAAAAATATAAGTTACCTGTGGTTATTCATAGTAGAGATGCTACTCTTGACACAATTAATATTTTGAAAGAATTTCCTAATGTTATTGGTGATATACATTGTTTTAGTGGTAGTGTTGAAACTGCTGATATTTATATATCTATGGGTTATAAGCTTGGAATAGGTGGAGTTTTGACTTTTAAAAATAGTAATCTATATAAAGTAGTTGAACATGTTGGACTTGATAATATTTTGCTTGAGACTGATAGCCCTTATTTAACTCCTGCTCCATATAGAGGGAAAAAGAATAGTTCAAAGTACATTCCTCTAATTGCTTCTAAAATATCTGAAATATTAAATGTTACTGTTGAAGAAGTGTCTAAAAAGACGCTTAAAAATACATATAGCTTGTTTGACTTGAAATAGTTTTTATGTTATTCTTTAGTCAATAATAGGTTGGTGTTGATATGGTTAAAAAAGATGTTAAACAGTTGACTTTAGCAATTATAGTTATTATATGCTTATTTGTTGCTTTTATTGGATTAGGTTTTTTATTTAATAGGTATAAAAGTAGTGAAAATAAGGTTTATAATTTAGGTGTTAAGTTTTCAGATAATCGTAATGTTTATTTAGAAAATACTTTGCCTATTACTGATAAAATCGGAAGAGAATTGGATGGTGTTAATTCTTCGACTGGTATACATGGTTTTAAAGAATTTAGTATTGAGAATAATTATGATAAAAAAGTTGATTATCAGATATATTTAAAGGTGAAAAATAGTTGTGAAAATATGATTGATGAAGATTTTATAAAATTATATTTAACTGATACTAATAATAATCCTTTAAGTGGATTTGAAAATAATAAGTTACCTAGTTATTCATCTATTAGTAGTTTGAATGATAAACCTGGTAGTAAACTTTTGTATACTGGTTCAATTAATAAGAATAGTATTAGTAAATTTAGACTTAGAGTATGGGTATCTGACTTATATTCTATTAATAGAGATAAGGAATGCTTTTCATTTGATATTTATGTAAGAAGTATTTAGGAGGAGTTATGTGTAGTAGTGGTACTTTAGATAATAAGTTATCTAAAAATTTTTGGATTGTTGTGATTGTTGTATGTTGTATTCTTATTGTTTTCTTAGCTACTGGTTTTGTTATGTCTTCCAATGAGCCTGATAATGTAGTTAAGAAAGAGAAGAATGGTGGTAATCTTGTTTTGAATTATTCTGGTAATACAGATGGGTTAACTATTACTAATGTTGTTCCTACATCAGATATAGTTGGTATGGCTAATAATATAGATGGAAGTTATTTTGACTTTTCTGTTGATGTTGATTTGGATAAAGCTAAGTCTATTGATTATGAATTATCTATTAGTAAGGTTAGTTCTAATTGTACTATTCCAGATAATGATATTAAGGTTTATTTAGAGAAAATGGATAAGGGCGTTTATTCGGGGGTCTTTGGTCCAAAAAAGTTTGTTGGTTTAGAGGATGATAGTTCTTTAGGTACAGTTCAAGATAGTATGATTCTTGTAAAGACTTCAAAAAATGAATCTGGTAGTGACAAGTATAGACTTAGAATGTGGCTTGCAGATACTAGTTTAGTTACATCTGGTAGTTATTCTGTAGAAGTAAATATAGTTGGTAAGGCTAAATAGAAGTTGATGTCAAGTTTACTTCTTTTTTTTTGTAATTATAGTTTTTTTTAAGTTGTAGTATTATAATAATTCTAGAATTGGAGCGATAATATGAAGAAAGTAAAATATGAAAATTTAAGTAAGTTTCAATATTTATCTTATTTTATTGGTAGAGCATTTTTGCTTTCTATATTTTGTTTTGTTGGTATTTTAGCTTTAATGGTTACTGTTTATTTTGGAGATTTAATCATTAATTTAGGCAGAGGTAAGTCTAATAGACCTTTATTTAATAGTTATGTAATTGTGTCTCAGAGTATGGTTCCAACAATTAATATTAATGATGCAATTATTGTTAAGAGAATTGACCACGATAATTATAAGATTGGTGATATTATTAGTTTTGCTTCTTCTGATATTAATTATAAAGGACTTACAGTTACTCATAGAATAGTTAATAAGCAAAGTTCTAGTGATGCAAGTTCTATTTATACTACAAAGGGAGATAATAATTTAGTTGCTGATTATGCTGGTGTTAAGACTGATCAAATTTATGGAAGAGTTTTATTTATTATTCCTAAGATTGGATATATTCATACATTTTTTTCAAAACCTTCTAATTTCTTTGTATGTTTACTTATACCAATTTTAATGATTATAGGTTATGATGTTTTAAAAATTACGAGAGTTGTTGTTGAAAAAAGAAAGGCACTTAGTGAGTAAAGTACTTTTCTTTTTTTTGTTTATAATTTATAATATTTTCAGTTGGTGATTTTATGGAAAAGTATGATGTTAAATTTAAGAAAAAGTATGGCCAAAATTTTTTAAGGAATATAAGTGTTGTGGAAAGAATTGTTAATGTAAGTGAAATTGGGGATAATGATTTAGTTATTGAAGTTGGACCTGGTGGAGCTATTATGACAAGGGAACTTTCTAAAAGAGCAGGTAATGTTTTGGCATATGAGATTGATGAGGATTTAAAAGAAGAATTATCAAAAAGACTTGATGGCTGTAGTAATGTTGATGTTTTATTTAAAGATTTTTTGGATGCTGATTTAGTTAGTGATGTTAAGAATTATTCTTATGATAAATTGTTTTTTGTTAGTAATGTTCCTTATTATATTACCACTCCAATACTTATGAAGATTATAGAGTCAAATCTTTCTTTTTCGAAGATTGTTATGATGGTACAAAAAGAGGTAGGAGATAGATTTTCCACTAAGCCTGGTAGTAAAGAGTATGGATCAATTACTGTCCTTTTAAATTATTTTTTTGATGTTAAGAAAGAATTTTTAGTTTCAAGGAATCAATTTATACCTGTTCCAAATGTGGATAGTGTTATAGTTTCTTTTACAGAAAAGTCTAATAAAAAGTATTTAAAAGATTTTTTGTTTTTTCAAAAAATTGTTAGGGATAGTTTTCAATATAAAAGAAAGACTATTAAAAATAATTTGAGAAGTTATGATTTGAAAATTGTTTCTGATGTTTTAAGTAAATATGGATATGATTTAAGTGTTAGAGCCGAGAATTTGCAACTTGATGTTTTTGTTGATTTAGCAAATGAATTAATATAATATTTTTAATTTTAATTAGTTTGAAATATAACTAATTTTTTTATTCTAATTTTTAATTTTTAGCATATAAATTTATGGGAGATGATTAATTGGAATTTAAAATAGGAGATTTAGTTAGTCGTATATCGCATAATAATGATATTGTATTTAAAATTATTGATATAAGTGGAAATGTTGTGTTCTTAAAGGGTGTTGATTTGAGACTTTATGCTGATTCAGATGTTAATGATTTGGTTTTTGTTCATGATATTAAATCTGAAGATGATTCTATAATAAAAAGAAATGTTTCACTTATAAATATGGATAGGGATAATTATTTTTATATTCCAGGGAAGATTTTACATATTGATGGAGATAATGACTATTTAAATAGATGTATGAGGTTTTATAAAAATATGGGAATTAAAGCGAACGGAATTATGTTGTCTGAGAAGATAGTCCCTTCAAAAATACTTGGGTTAATTAAGGAATATAGACCTGATATTATTGTTATTACTGGACATGATGCATATTTTTCAAAGAAAGATGATTATGAAAATTCATCTAATTTTATATCAGCAATTAAGGAAGCTCGTAAATTTGAAAAAAACCAGGATAAATTAATTATAATTGCTGGAGCATGTCAGTCTAATTATGAGAAATTAATTCAAGCGGGTGCTAATTTTGCATCTAGTCCAAAAAGAATTAATATTCATGCATTAGATCCGGCAATTATTGCATCTAGTATAGCTTTATCTGATAAAAATCAAAGTATAGATTTAATAAATATGATTAAGAAAACTAAGTATGGTAGTGATGGAATTGGAGGAATTATTACTAATGGTACTATGTATGTGGGGTATCCTAGATGAATCTCGATATGGCGAAAAGAATAGTATTTAAAAATTTAGGGGTTTCTAATAACTTTTTTTATAAAGGACCAAGAAATCAAAATGAATACTTTCATGGTTATATAGATAAAGCATATCCGGCGATTTTTACGATTATTACAGATGATGGAAAAACTCTATCTTTTTGTTATAGCGACTTACTTATTAATAATTTAGAAATACTAAGTTAGTGATTTATATTTGTCTTTTTTTGTCGAAAATAAATATATTGCAATTTGGTAAATATTATTATAAAATTAACTTATAAAGTGGTTACGCTTTAAGAGGGAGGAAAATCATATGAAGATTACATCAGTTAATGTACGTAAAATTGATAAGGAAGGTTCTCGTATGAAGGGAATTGCATCTGTATTATTAGATGACAGTTTTGCAGTACATGATATTCGTATTATTGAAGGAGATAAAGGTCTATTCATAGCAATGCCTAGCCGAAAGATTGCTAATGGTGACTATCGTGATATAGCACATCCAATTAATCCTGCTGTTCGTACTATGTTTGAAGAAGCTATTTTTGATGCTTATGAAAATGCAGAAGATGAAGCTGTTGAAGAATAAGATGTTTATACATCTTTTTTTCTTTCATAAATTTATTTTTTCTTTCATATATTTTATTGGGAGGAAAATATGGATAAGGATAATACTACTATAAATAATTATAATCATAGTGTTAGTTTACTTGAAAGAAAAACATTAGTAATAACAGGTGTTAAAAAGATAGAAACGTTTGATAAGTTACATTTTATATTAGAAACTACGATGGGATTTATGGTTATTAAGGGAAATGATTTAGAACTTATAAAATTAGATACACTTGCAGGAAATGTTACAATTAAAGGAACAATAGATTCTATAAGTTATATTGTTGAGAATAAGAAGAAAGAAGAAGATGGTATATTTAATAGGTTATTTAGATGATGAATTTAGTAACACAATTAACCAGTTTGTTTTTTTCTTTTTGTTTTGGAGTATTCTTATTTTTTGTATTTAAAATTAATTATAAGTATTTAATAATACATAGGTATAAGTTACGTTTATTATTTTATGTTTCTATATTTTTATTTATTTCAATTTTGTATTTTGTAATTTTAAGGTTTTTAAATAATGGCATTTTACATTTATATTTTTTGTTACTGATAATATTTGGTTTTTTAATTACTTATAATTTTTATAAGAAAAAGCGTAAATAAATGTAAAATTTTATTAGAAATATATTGTTATTTATGTTTTGGTATTTGTAAAGATATATAATGTAGGGTGAAAAGGTAGGTGAATGTGATGACTAAAAGAAAAAAGGTTAATAAGAAAAGAAGAAGAACTTTATTGTTAGGATTACTTTCTATTTTTATTATTTTTGGTGTTACATTCTCTATTGGAAAATATTGGATAGAGATATTTGATAAATATCAAGAAAAGAAAGAATTGGATGAGAAACTTACTAGATTAAAAGAAAAAGAAGAAGAGTTACAGGTAGATGCGAAAAAATTACAAAATCCTGATTATGTAGCTAGGTATGCTCGTGAAAAATATTCATATTCTAAAGATGGAGAGTATATTTTACAAATCCCTGATAAATAGAATATATTTTTCTTTTTTTTTGCTTTTATATGTTATAATATTCTGTGATTGGAGGGAGTCCATGATTGAAATAGATAAAAATTTTAAATTCAGTAATGGTGATAGAATTGTAGTTGGATGTTCTACTGGACCTGATTCTATGTCTTTAGTGGATATGTTATTAAAAATAAGAAAAAAATATAATTTGTGTTTAATTATTGCACATGTTAATCATAATGTTAGAAAAGAGAGTTATGCTGAGGCTGAGTTTTTAAAAGATTATTGTGCTCAGAATGACTTGATTTTTGAAAGTATGGTTATTGAAGAGTATGGTGATGATAATTTTCATAATGAAGCAAGAGCTATTAGATATAATTTCTTTGAAAGTTTAGTTCAAAAGTATAATGCTGATTATTTAATGACTGCTCATCATGGTGATGATTTGATGGAAACAGTTCTTATGAGAATTGTTCGTGGATCAAATTTAAATGGATATGGTGGTTTTAAATATTGTGTTGATATGGGAGATTATAAGATTGTTAGACCACTAGTTCATTATACTAAGGAACAGTTAAGATTATATGATGAAGAAAATGGGGTTAAATACTTTATAGATAGTTCAAATGATAAAGATAAGTATACTAGAAATAGGTACAGAAAATATGTGTTACCATTCTTAAAACAGGAAGAAAAGAATGCTCACTTGAAGTTTTTAAAGTTTAGTGAGACACTTGATGAGGCTAATAAATTTATTGAAAAGGAAAAAGACAAAGCAATTAAGAGAGTTTTTGATAAAGATAGACTTATTATTGATAAATTTTTATTAGAGGATGAGTTTATTGAAAAAGAAATTTTATATTATATGTTAGGTGAGTTTTATCAAGATGATTTAATATTAGTTGGTGATAAACATATTAGTTTGATATTTGAACTTATAAATAGTCGCAAGGCTAATAGTTTTATAAATTTGCCTAATGATGTAATTGCTAGAAAAACATATAATTTTTTTACATTAAAAAGAAATGTTGATACTATTTCTAGTTATGAAATAGAGTTAGATAATTATACTATGCTTCCTAATAACCATTATATTGAGTATATTGATGATGTTAGTGATAATAGTAATTATATATGTAGGCTTAATAGTAATGAAGTTACTTTACCTTTAATTGTTAGAACTAGAAAATTTGGTGATAGGATGAAGGTAAAGGGACTTGATGGAAGTAAAAAAGTTAAGGATATATTTATTGATAAGAAAATATCATTGGAGAAGCGTGATAGTTGGCCAATTGTTGTAGATTCACGTGGAAATGTTGTTTGGATTCCTGGTATTAAGAAATCTAAATTTGACAAGAAAAAGACCGATGTTTATGATATAATATTGAAATATAGTTAAGGAGGAAATATTTGTGAATAATAAAATGGATAAAAAGACTATAAAAAAAGGGTTATTACCATATTTATTTATTTTTGTAATTATGCTTGGTGTATTTTATTTCTATTCTGTTTTTAATAGAAATGTACATGAGTTGACTTATGATAAATTTATTCAAAAATTAAATAAAGAGGAAATAACTGAGTTAACTATTGTTACTAGAGGTAGTGGATATGTTTATGATGTATCTGGTAAATTAGAAGGCTATTCTGATAATGAGAGCTTTGAAGCTACATTACCTTTAAGTGATCAAGTTATGAAAAAAATTGTTAAGGCTAGTGATAGTCAAGATTTTAAATTAAGTGTTGTACCTGATCCTGAATCTTCATCATTACTTGTAATTCTTGTTAATGTTTTACCTATTGCTTTATTGGTTGTACTTGCTTTTTGGTTTTTTAATAAGCAAATGGCAGGAAATAAGAGTTCATTGGATTTTGGAAAGAGTCGTGCTAGATTAAATAGTGATACTAATAAAGTTACTTTTAAGGATGTAGCTGGACTTGAAGAAGAGAAAGAAGAAGTAAAAGAGCTTATTGATTTCTTAAAAGCTCCTAAGAAATTTCAAAAATTAGGTGCTCGTATACCTAAGGGAGTTTTATTGATGGGTCCTCCAGGAACTGGTAAAACTTTACTTGCTAAGGCTGTAGCTGGGGAAGCTGATGTTCCATTCTACTTTATTAGTGGTTCTGATTTTGTAGAATTATTTGTTGGTGTTGGTGCAAGTCGTGTTCGTGATATGTTTCAACAAGCAAAAAGAACAGCACCATGTTTAATTTTTATTGATGAAATTGATGCAGTTGGTCGTCAAAGAGGTAGTGGAATTGGTGGAGGTCATGATGAACGTGAACAAACCCTAAATCAATTACTTACTGAAATGGATGGTTTTGGTGCTAATGAAGGTATAATAATCATTGCGGCAACAAATAGACCAGATGTATTAGATCCTGCATTATTAAGACCAGGAAGATTCGATAGACAAATTACTGTTAATTTACCTGATATAAAAGGACGTGAAGAAATACTTGCAGTTCATGCTAAAAATAAGATTTTAGCTGATGGTATAACTTTAAAGAATTTAGCAAAGAGAACACCTGGATTTAGTGGTGCTGATCTTGAAAATTTATTGAATGAAGCTGCTTTACTTGCAGTTCGTAGAAATAAGTCTGAAATTACTATGAGTGAAATTGATGAAGCAACAGATCGTGTTTTAATGGGACCTGCTAAAACTAGTCATAAATATAGTGAAAATGATAGAAGATTAGTTGCTTATCATGAAGCTGGACATGCTGTTATTGGACTTAAATTAAGAAATGCAAGTGATGTTCAAAAGGTAACAATTATTCCTCGTGGACAAGCTGGTGGATATAACATGATGGTTCCTAGTGAAGAAAAGTTCTGTTCTACAAAAACTGATTTATTAGAAGAAATTACTGGTTTATTAGGTGGTAGAACTGCTGAGGAAATTACATTTGGTGAAATTACTACAGGAGCACATAATGACTTTGAAAAAGCTACTAAAATAGCTCGTGCTATGGTTACTGAGTATGGTATGAGTGATTTAGGACCATTACAATTTGAACAACAAAGTGGAAGTGTTTTCTTAGGTAGAGATTATAATAAACCTCAACATTTTTCTAATGAAGTAGCTAATGAAATAGATATGGAAATGAGAAAAATAATTAATAATTGTCATAAACAAGCTAAGGAAATAATTACTAAGAATAAAGATTTATTAGAGTTAATTGCTGAGACTTTACTTGAATATGAAACATTAACTAAGGAACAAATTGATTATTTAGTTGAAAACGGTCATATGCCTGAAGAGAATAAAACTGATAATTATGAATCTATGTCTACTACTAAATTAAGAGAAATAGCAAAAGAAAAAGGAATTAAAAATTATTCAAAATTGAGTAAAGCTGAATTATTAAAAGAATTAGATGTTTAGTCTAATTTTTTTTTGATATAATATGTTATATGGAGTGGTTATTATGAAAAAAGAATTAAATGTAGACGTTTCTAATATTAAAGAGAAAAGTACAGGTTTTATTAATGATTTTAAGAAGTTTGTTATGAGAGGGAATGTTATGGATATGGCAGTAGGTGTCATTATAGGTGCAGCATTTTCTGATGTTGTTACAGCTTTAACTAAGGATATTATTAATCCATTAATTAATGGAATAGGTGGAGCAGAAGTTGGAGGCTCTTTAAAGATATATGGTGGACAAAGTATATTATATGGTGATTTTATAACTTCTATTATTAATTTCTTTATAATGGCATTTGTCTTGTTTATTTTATTAAAAGTTTTTAATAGTATTGTGAATATTCATGAAGACAAGAAAGAAGAAAAAAAGAGTTTAGGGAAGTCTGAAGAACTTGTTGTATTAGAAGAAATTCGTGATTTGTTAAGTAAGAATAAGTAGTTGATTGATATTTATATCAATCTTTTTTTCTTGTTTTAATTTATTAATTATTATATAATAGGCTTGTTTTGAGGTGATATTAGTGGAATGGAAAATTGGTAATGTTGAAATATCTAATCAAGTTGTTTTAGCACCTATGGCTGGTATTTGTAATTCTGCATATCGACAAATTTGTAAGGAAATGGGTTGTGGATTAATTTATGCTGAGATGGTTAGTGATAAAGCTATAACATATAATAATCAAAAAACAATTGATATGCTTTATATGACTGATATGGAAAGACCAATTTCTCAACAAATATTTGGAAGTGACAAGGAATCTTTTGTTGCAGCTGCTAAGTATATTGATGAAAATATGCATCCGGATATTATTGATATCAATATGGGGTGTCCGGTTCCTAAAGTTGCTGTTAGAGCACAGGCTGGGTCTGCTTTATTAAAAGATCCTATAAAAATTTATGATATTGTTTCTAGTGTTGTCTCTAGTGTTAGTGTTCCTGTTACAGTTAAAATCAGAAGTGGTTGGGATAGTAAACATATAAATGCTGTTGAAGTTGCAAAGATAGTGGAAAAAGCAGGTGCTAGTGCTATTTGTGTTCATCCTAGAACTAGGAGTCAAGGTTATAGTGGAAAAGCAGATTGGAATATCATAAAAGAAGTTAAACAGAGTGTTAGTATTCCGGTTATTGGGAATGGCGACATTAAGTGCCCTGAGGATGCTAAAAAGATGATTGATGAAACTAATTGTGATGCTGTTATGATTGGAAGAGGTGTACTTGGTAATCCTTGGTTAATAAGAAATACAGTTAGTTACTTAGATGGTGGCGAAATTACCTTGCCTAGCATAAATGATAGAATTGATATGTGCTTAAAACATTTAGAATTACTTAAATCTTTAAAAAGTGAAAAAGTTGCTTGCTTAGAAATCAGAAATCATATATCTTGGTATTTTAAGGGTATTTGTGGTGCTAATGAGTTAAAGAATAAGGTATATCAAACTTCTAATATTCATGATATAATCTTATTATTAAATGAATTTAAGGAGGCACAAAATGGCTAAAGAGAAAGAATTAAAAGAAAAGACTAAAAATAAATCTAAATCTAAGTTAAAAGTAAAATCAATTAATAAAGAAATAGTTGATGTTGAAGATGATAAAGATATTACTAAAATAAAAGATTATGTAGAAAATGGTAAAGTGAGAAAGACAACTAAAGAGAATAAAAATGGTGAGGAAAAAGCATTATTTATTAAGAGATTAATTGCATTTTGTATAGATATGGTTATTATTTCTTTTATTGCTAGTTTACTTTCAATGCCATTTATAGATTCTAAGGCAATTACTGAATTACAAGATAAACAATTTAGTAGTTATGAAAAATATTCTAAACAGGAAATTAATTACGAGGAATATTTAATTGAATTTTCTGATATTTCTTATAAATTAGCTAGAGAAGAAGGTATTGTATCAATAATTACTATATTATTAGTTATTGTATATTTTGTAGTTTATCAATTAAAGAATAATGGTCAAACATTTGGAAAGAAATTAATGAAAATTAAAATTATATCTGATGATGGTGAATTAAATACTAATCAGATGATTTTTAGAACATTTATAACTGATTATTTATTACTTTATATTATTTCATTTGTTTTTATGTTATTCTTACCTAAGAGTAATTATTATAGTTGTGTTGCTATATTTAGTGGATTACAGTTTATAGTATTAGTTGTATCTTGTTTTATGATTATGTTTAGAGAAGATGGTCGTGGAGTGCAAGATGTTTTATGCAAGACTAGAGTTATAAATGTAAGTGAATAAAGAAAGAGGAGTGATTATATGAGAGAATTAACAGAACAAGAAGTTGTTAGAAGAGAAAAAGCAGAAAGATTAAGGGAACTTGGATTAGATCCATTTGGACATAGATATGATAGGGATAGTTTTGCTAAGGATATAAAAGAAAAATATGCTAATGTTGATCATGATGCATTTGAAAATATGGATGATACTGCTAGAGTAGTTGGAAGAATTATGTTTATTAGAAAAATGGGGAAAGCATCATTTTTTACTATTCAAGATAAGACTGGTACTATTCAAGTATATATTTCTATAAATGATATTGGTGAAGATAATTATAATTTATTTAAGACTGCTGATATTGGGGATATTGTTGGTGTATATGGAAAAATTATGAAAACTAAGACTGGTGAAGTTACTATTAAGTGTTTAGAGTATACTCATTTAGTTAAAGCACTTAGACCATTACCTGAAAAATTCCATGGATTAACAGATAAAGAGGAAAGATATAGAAGAAGATACGTTGATTTAATAATGAATGAAGAGTCGCGTAAGGTTGCCTTTTTAAGACCAAAAATTATTAGATGTATTCAAAATTATTTGGATGGACAAGGTTTTGTTGAAGTAGAAACTCCAGTTTTATCTACTTTGCTTACTGGTGCTTCTGCAAGACCATTTACTACTCATCATAATGCACAAGATTTGGATATGTATTTAAGAATTGCTTTGGAATTACCATTAAAGAGACTATTAGTTGGTGGAATGGAAGCAGTTTATGAAATTGGTAGAGTATTTAGAAATGAAGGAATGGATTTAAGACATAATCCGGAATTTACTGAGGTAGAGGCATATTTAGCTTATTCTGATTTAAATGGTATGATGGATTTAACTGAAGGTATGTTCACTAAAATTGCACGTGATGTAGTTGGTAAAATGGATTATACTTTCTATGGTCATAACATAAATCTTGATGGTCCATGGAAAAGAATTAGTATGGTTGATGCTATTAAAGAACAAACCGGAATTGACTTTAAAAAAGATTTATCTATAGACGAATGTTTAAAATTAGCTGAAGAACATGGTATTGAAGTTCAAGAACATGAAAAGAGTTTTGGGCATATTGTTAACTTGTTCTTTGAAAAATATGTTGAGGAAACTTTAATTCAGCCAACATTCTTATATGGTCATCCAATTGAAATTTCTCCACTTACTAAAAAGAATCCAGATGATCCTAGATTTGTTGACAGATTTGAATTGTTTATTGGTGGAAAAGAATTTGCTAATGCATATACTGAATTAAATGATCCAATTGATCAACTTGAAAGATTTGAGGCTCAACTTGCTGAGAGGGATTTAGGAAATGATGAGGCAAATGATATTGATTATGATTTTGTTGAAGCTTTAGAGTATGGTATGCCTCCTGCAGGTGGTATTGGTTATGGAATTGATAGACTTGTTATGCTATTTACTGAGCAAGATTCAATTCGTGATGTATTATTATTTCCTACAATGAAAGAAAGAGGAAATAATACAACTAAAGTTATTAATAATATTAATAATAAGACAAAAGAACAAATTGATTTTTCTAATGTAGTAATAGAGCCATTATTTAAAGATGAAGTAGATTTTGATACTTTTTCTAAATCAGATTTTAGAGTAGTAAAAGTAAAAGATTGTACTGCTGTTGAAAAGTCAAATAAATTATTAAAGTTTGTTCTTGATGATGGAACAGAAGAAGATAGGGTTATTTTATCTGGAATTCACAAATATTATGAACCTGAAGAGTTGATTGGAAAGACTTGTATTGCAATTACTAATTTACCACCTCGTAAAATGATGGGAATTTATTCTTGTGGAATGCTAATTAGTGCAGTTCATGAAGAGTGTGGTGAAGAAAGATTACATTTATTAATGGTTGATGATTCAATTCCAGCAGGTGCAAAATTATATTAAAAAATAAGTAATTGTATTACATAATTTTTAGAACAAAATTTTTGACGATTTTGTTTTTTTTTTCACAAAAATTTCATAAAAATAAATTGTAAATGCTTGTAAAATAAGGACATAGTAGTTATAATTATTATGGGAGGTTAATTATGAAAAAACATAATACAGTGAAAGTCGTTCTTATAGTTCTACTATTATTCTTAGTATTGTCTTGGATATTACCTGCTGCATATTATTCAAGTCAATACGTAGATCAAGGACGCGTTCAAATGGGATTATTTGATTTAGTTAATTATCCATTTACTTCATTATCATATTTTGGATATATTGCTTTATTCTTAATCCTAGTTGGAGGTTTTTATGGGGTTTTAAATAAAATTCCTGCTTATCATAATTACTTAGAAAGAATGGTAAGTAAATTTAAAGGTAAGGAATATTTAGTTTTAGCTATTATTTCAATTGTTTTAGCTTTTGGTGTTTCTATTTGTGGATTACAAATTGCATTCGCTTTATTTATTCCTTTAATTGTTAGTCTTATTTTCCTTATGGGATATGATAAGATTGTTGCAGCTTTAGTTATTGTTGGTTCAATGACAGTAGGATTTGCTGGTAGTACTTATGCTACATCAAATGTTAATACACTTGTTAGTGCTTTAAGTCTTAGTACTGATTATCAAATAGGTGTTAGATTTGTTATTTTAGTTGTAGGTATTGTATTAGTATTATTTAATACTATTATGTATATCAAAAAACATAAAACAGCAGAAGTATCTACTAAGGAAGAAAAAGTAAAAGAAGAAGTAATCGAAGTTAAGGATGTTGTAGAAGAAGATACTACAAGTACAAAGAAAGCTACTTCTAAAAAGACTACTAAGTCAACAAAAACTAGTAGTAAAACAACTAAGGGTACTTCTAAAAAATCTACTACAAAGAAAACAACTAAAAAGAATGCAAATAAGGCAGCTGTAATTGCTGAGGATGTTATTGCAATTAATACAAATACTAAAAAAGCTAATGTTTGGCCATTCCATTTATTCTTTAGTTTATTATTTATTTTAATGGTATTAGCATTTATTCCTTGGAGTGATGCTTTTGGAGTTAATGCATTTACTAATGCAACTACTTCAGTTACTAAATTTAAGATTTTTGGATTTGCTTTATTTGGTAAATTATTAGGAACAGTTAATGCATTTGGTTCATGGACACTTGTTGATTTACTTTTACCAATATTAATAGTTATTGTTTTATTAGCTATTATTTATAAGGTAAAATTAGATGATGTACTTGATGGATTTATTGATGGAGCTAAAAAAGCTTTATTACCAGCTGTAATTGCTTTATTACTATATTCAATTTTAGTATTAGTAACATATCATCCATATCAATTAACTATTTATAAAGCAATTATTGGAAGTAAGTTTAATGTTGTTACAACTTCAATTGTTGCAATATTATCAAGTTTCTTTAACTTTGAAGCTTCTTATGTATTCCAAAGTGTATTACCATATTATACAAGTGTAATTACTAACACAGCTAACTATCCATTAGTTGGAGTTATTTTCCAATCTATGTACGGTTTAACTATGTTAGTTGCTCCAACAAGTTTAATCTTAATGGGAGTATTATCATACTTAAATGTATCTTATGGACAATGGTTAAAGAGCGTATGGAAATTATTATTAGAATTCTTTATAATTTTATTAATTATTTTCATAATCTTAGCTTTAATATAGTTAGTGAAAGGAGTCGAAAGACTTCTTTTTTTGTGTAGTTTTGTATGTTTTTTTGTCTTGATATTTATTGCTTGTATTTTTATATGATTATAAAATTATATTGAGGTGATTATTTGAAATCAAATTTCAGTGATGAAGTTTTAGATATAATAAATTGTGCAAAAAAAGAAATGATGAATTTAAAACATCCATATGTTGGTACTGAACATCTTTTGCTCGCTCTTTTAAAGTGTAATAGTTGTATTGCATCTAGTATATTAGATACATATGGTGTTGATTATATAAAATTTAGGGAAGAGATTATTAAAATTATTGGAATTGGTTCTAAGAAGAGCAATTGGTATCTCTTTACACCCTTATTAAAGTCCGTTCTTAATAATTCTTTTAATTATACAAGGTATTGTAAGAATAGTGTTGATTGTTTGTTTTATTCTTTAATAAATGGTGGAGATGGAGTCGCTATTAGATTACTTTTAGGAATGAATATTAATTTTTGTGATATAAGAAAGCAGTTAAATGTATTTGAGTATAAGAACGATTATGGCGATTATATCAAATATATTGGTAATAGTATAAATACTTACATAAAAGAAGATGAATCTGATAACTATGTTGTATATAAAAGAGATAAAGAGTTATCTTTAATCGAACAAATTCTTTTAAAAAAAGAAAGGAATAATATTTTATTAATTGGTCCTGCTGGTGTTGGTAAGACTGCAATTGTATATGACTTTGTAAGAAAAATAAATGACAGTGTTGTATCTAATAGACTTACTGATTTAAAAATATATAATTTATCAATGGCTAGCTTAGTTTCTGGTACTAAATATCGAGGTGAGTTCGAAGAAAAATTTATTTCAATTTTGGATTATGTTGCGAAAAAAAATAATATAGTACTTTTTATTGATGAATTTCATTCAGTGATAAATGCTGGTGCGGCTGAAGGAGCAGTAGATGCTTGTAATATTATGAAGCCTTATTTATCAAGTGGGAAAATAAGAGTAATAGCTGCGACTACTGAAGAGGAATATGAAATGTATTTGAAGAAAGATAAAGCTATGCTTAGAAGATTTCAAGTTGTCAGGATAAATGAACTTTGTAAGAATGATGTATTATATATACTTAATCATATAGTCAGTTTATATGAATGCTATTTTAATGTTTCTATTTCTAAAGATATTTTAGAATATATTCTTGATGTTTCATATAATTTTTATGGGTATTTATATCAGCCTGATTCTGTTATTGATTTTTTGGACAATGTATGTTCTAGAAAAGTGTTTTGTTGTGATAATAATGATATTATGTATAGGAATGAATTAAATATTTTGTATAAAAAGTATGATCAATTAATTCTTAATAATGATAGTGATTATTTAAAAGTTAATGAACAAATAAAGAAGTGTGAGAGTAAATATTATGAGAAAAAATTATGTTCTAATAATAAAAGGCAGCATATAAGTGTATTAGATGTTAATGACACATTGGAGATACTTACAGGCATATCTTTGGGTAATATATTAGTTAAAAATATAAGTTTGACAAAATCAAAATTACTAAAAAAATATTTTTGGGAAAAGAAAAGTATTAGTAATCTTTGCAATTTATTTGTGGATATTTTTAATGGTTTAAAAAATACTAAGAATATTTTGTTAGTTGGTAAAGATAGATTATTTATAAAAAAAATATTTATTGAATTTTTGGATTCTATATTTAATAATTATAATTTGATTATTGTTGATAAAATTAGTGAAATAGATGATGATAAAATATCAAGTATTAGTACTAATCCATTAAATTTTATTGTATGTAATTTTAAAAAATCAGAAAATTTTATAAATAAAGTGTTAAATATTAAGAAATATGGTTTTTGTCAATTTATTTATATATGTAATGATTATAAGATGGGATTTGTAGATTTTGATTATTCCTTATATGATTATGTATGTAAGTTTGATAATCTTACTTTAGAGAATGCTAAGAGATATATACTAGATAGAATTTCTAACTCTAAAATAGATATTGATTATGATGAGATACTTACTAAGGTTGATGATAATAATTTAAGTTTTTCTTATATTGATTCATTATGTTGTAGGTATTTGGATATTTAATATATTTTTAATTATTATTTTTGTTATTTTTTTGTTATAATATATTCATATTAAGCAGAGGTGATATTATGAAATTATATAATACTTTAAGTAGAAAGATTGAGGAGTTTGTTCCTAATGAGAAAGGTATTGTTAAGTTATATACTTGTGGGCCTACTGTTTATCATTATGCTCATATTGGTAATATAAGGAATTATATTGGTCATGATATTTTAGATAAGACACTTAGATACTTAGGATATGATGTTACTCGTGCGATGAATATTACTGATGTTGGTCATTTAACAAGTGATTCAGATTCTGGTGAAGATAAGATGGAAGTTGCAAGGAAACGTGAACATAAGTCATCATTGGAGATAGCTAAGTTTTATACAGATGCTTTTTTTAAAGATTTTTCATTAGTAAATTGCCGTATGCCAGAAATTGTATCTCCTGCTACTGATAATATTGACATGTATATTAAAATTATATCTAAACTTTTAGATAAAGGATATGCATATATATCTGGGGGAAATGTTTATTTTGATATTAGTAAATTAAATGATTACTATGTTTTAACGAATCATCAAGAAGACGATTTGGTTGTAGGAGCTAGAGAAGGTGTTGAAGAAGACTCTAATAAGCGTAATCAAGCAGATTTTGCTTTGTGGTTTACAACTTCTAAGTTTGAAAATCATGAATTATTATGGGATTCTCCATGGGGATTAGGATATCCTGGTTGGCATATAGAATGTAGTGGTATTTCTATAAAATATTTGGGAGAATATTTAGATATTCATGGTGGTGGAGTTGATAATATTTTTCCACATCATACTAATGAGATTGCTCAGAGCGAATCGTATTTAGGACATAAGTGGTGTAATTATTGGTTTCATAATGAACATTTATTAGATAAATCAGGTAAAATGAGTAAGTCTAAGGGAGCAATTTTGACGGTTACTACTTTAAAAGAAAAAGGATATGATCCTCTAGCGTTTAGATTTATGTGTTTAAATTCTCATTATCGAAAACAACTTGTATTTTCATATGATGCTTTAGAACAAGCAAATAATACTTTGAAAAAATTACGAAATAAGATTAAAAAAATTAGTTCTACTGATGGGGTAGATAATGATAAGTTTAGATATTATAACGATAAGTTTATTTGTGAGTTAGAAAATGATTTAAATACGGCTAATGCAATTACTGTTTTATATGATTTAATTAAAGATGATACAGTTAATGGAAGTACTAAACTTGAGCTTGTTAAATCTTTTGATAAGGTATTGTCTTTGGATTTGATTTCTGAAGAAAATTTTTCTGAAGATATAGAAGATTATATAAAAGAAAAAATAAAAGAAAGGTCTGATGCAAAAAAGAATAAAGATTTTGCAAAAGCAGATTCTATTAGAGACGAATTGCTTGATAAAGGTATTAAATTAATTGATACTCGTGAGGGAACAACATATGAATTATTATAAGATTAGTTTTTCTAATCTTTTTCTTATGTTATAATATGTGTGGTGATTTTATGAATGTATTAGAAATTAATGTATTAGTTTTAGCATATTTAGGCGATACAATATATGAAAATTTTGTCAGAAAATATTTAATTAATAGAGGAATTGGTAATGTTAATGATTTGCAAAAAGAGGCAGTTACGTATGTTAGTGCTAAGGCACAAGCTAGTTATTTAAAGAAGATGATGGATGTTTGCTTTTTAAGTGAAGAAGAATTAGATGTTGTTAGGAGAGCTAGAAATTATAAAACTACTTCTCATCCAAAAAATTGTGATATTATAACTTATAAGTATGCTACTGGTTTGGAAGCATTAATTGGATATTTGAATTTAAAATGTGAAAATGAAAGAATAGGAGAAATAATGAAATTTATTTTAGGTGATGAATATGTTAGTATATGGTAGAAATGTAGCGAAAGATTTATTAAAAAAAGGTAAAAAGATAGAAAAAATTTATTTGCAGGATAATTTTAGTGATAAAGAAGTAATTTCACTAATAGAAAATCAAAAAATTAAGGTTAAACGTTTACCAAAACGTGAAATTGACAATTTGTGTTCTGGCGTACATCAAGGTATACTCTTATTTGTTCCGGATTATGAATATACAGATTTTAATAGATTCTTAAAAAATAATGAGGAAAAAGTGGTATTACTTGATCATATTGAAGATCCTCATAATTTAGGAGCTATTATTAGAACTTGTGAAGCTGCAGGTATTAAATCAATTATTATTCCAAAGGATAGACAAGTACAAGTTAATGCTACTGTAATGAAAGTTAGTGTTGGTACTTTGGATAATGTAAATGTTATTCAAGTTACTAATCTATCTAATACTATTGATAAGCTAAAAGATAATGGTTATTGGATTGTTGGTACAGCACTTGAAAATAGTGTTGATTATAGAGATATTGACTATAATGGTAAGATTGCTCTTATTGTTGGAAATGAGGGCTCTGGAATATCTAATTTGGTTATGAAAAAATGTGATTTTATTGCAAAAATACCAATGTATGGCACTACTAATAGTTTAAATGCTAGTGTAGCAGCTGGAATAATGATTTATGAAATGATCCGTAATAGAAAGTAGGGTATATGGATTATAAAAAATATAATGATTATGAATTAATTTCAATGGTATGTGAAAATGACGAGGACTCATATTATTCACTTTTTAGCAAATATGAGCCGATTATTAAAAGTATAGCACAAGAGTTTTATCGAAAGTATAATTGCTATGGTGCGGATTATGAGGATTTTATACAAGAGGGATATTTAGGCTTTCAAGATGCTATAAGTAATTATGATTCTAATAAGGGAGCTTTATTTTATACTTTTGCTAATCTTTGTATAAGAAGACATCTTCTTTCATTTGTTAAGAAGATTAGTGCAATTAAGAAAAATAATAATATTAATTTGTTTTTACCTATAGATGAATTTGATATTAGTGATGATAATATTAATATTGATTCTTATGTTGATTATTCTGATGTATTTAATATTGTTAAGGATACAATTTATTCTTTAAAATTAGACTATAGTGCTCCTTTTGAACTTAGAATGAATAATTTTACTTATAAGGAGATAAGCATATTACTTGATGTTCCTATATCTTCTATTGATTATAAAATAAAATATGTACGTAAATATTTGAAGAATGAGCTAAGAAAATTAGATAATCGCTAATTTTAAAATTGTGTTTTATTAAAATTTGATTTACAATTGTATTAGGATAGGATGGTTTTAATATGATGGGAATGATGGAAAATTCTAGTACTAGTAAATTAAATTATAGTTATGTACCAAGAAACTATGAATGTTGTTCTTTATCTGAATGGATTAGTATGCATCCAGCAGAAACAGATATGCAGAAAGTTTTTCTTAATATGGATATAGCGTTAAAATATATTCATGATCATGATTATTGTATTGCTGATTTTTCTCCGTCTTCTATTTTTGTGTTAAAAAATAATCCTAAGTGTATTCAATTTGTTGAATTATATCAGTTACCTGTTGATCCTATTAAAAGCAAAGAAATGATAAAGGAAGATATATTTATGTCTTCACTTTTACAGATTTGTTTTTACATGAAAATGCCTATAAAGGATATGAATGTTGGATTTTTAAAGGAAAATTTTGATTCTTTTGCACAATTTTTACCTTCTTCTTATGTTCCTTATTATAGAGGAGTTATTTTAAGAGGAGCTTCTGTTTATTTATGTGAGTTTGATAAAGAACGTAGGAAAAGAGAGATTGCAAATCTTGATAAGGAATTTGGTGAAACTGAGGGTAATGGAAGGTCTTTAGTAAAGTCTTCCCCAAATAGAATTGATGTTGAAAATAATAACGATGGAATTAATGATGAAATTTATAAGCAATTTAATGGATTAAAGGATGTTGCCTTTGTAAATTATATGCTTATTGTTACTATAGTTTTATTCACTTTGTTTGTTTTTGGAATGATAGGTTGGATTTTAAGTTTATTTTAGTTTGTTTTGTTGACATTTCTAGGTGTTTGTGCTATTTTATAGGTGTAAGCACTTGGAAGTGTTTTTATTTTGATAAAAATAAGGAATAGGTGAAGATATGGCTGAGGTTAGAAAAAAAGTTATCGAAGATAAGTATAATACAGCAAGTATTAAAAAGGCTGATAAAAAAGAAGAAAAAAAGAAGAAAGTAAAAAAGATTACAAATAAGAAAGAAGTTAAGAAGGAAAAGAAAAATTTATTTGAAAGATTTATGGTATTTTGCCATGGTGTTAAGTCTGAGTTCAATAAGGTTCATTGGACTAATAAAAAAGATATGATTAAGTATTCAATATCAACAGTTATATTTATTATATTTTGTTCTCTTTTCTTTTATTTAGTTGATTTTATTTTTGCGTTAGTTCAATCTTTATTTAGTTAAAAGGAGTTAGATTTATGGATAAACAGTGGTATGTAGTTAATACTTATTCTGGTCATGAGAATAAGGTAAAGGAAAAATTAGAGATGAGAGCTGAGTCTATGGATATGCAAGATTATATTTATAGAGTTGTTATCCCTGAAGAAAAAGTTACTGAGGTTAAGAATGGTGTTACTAAGGAAAGAGTAAAGAAAATGTTTCCTGGATACATTCTTGTAGAGATGGTAATGAGTGATGAAGCTTGGTATGTTGTTAGAAATACTCCAGGTGTAACTGGATTTATTGGTTCAAGTGGAAAGGGTGCTAAACCTACACCTTTACAACCATATGAAGTTGATAATATATTAGGAAATATGGGAATTAGCAGAATGAATGTTGAAACAGAACTTAAAGAAGGTTCAAAAGTTAAAATCGTCGATGGTCCATTTAATGGTATGTATGGTAAGATTGATTCTGTTGATTTACCAAATCAAAAAGTTATGTTATTAGTTGACTTATTTGGTCAAGAAACTTCTGTAGAAGTTGAATTAAAACAAATAGAAAATGCTTAATTTTTTCTAAAAATGTTTATTTTACTTGAAAAATAGAATATAGTGTGTTATTATTTAGGAGCTATATTTTATTTATATATAGTTATTAGTGGGAAGCATGGTTTGCATTTATAAAAGCGGTAATCAAGCTATTTGGACCACTCGCGAAAACTAAAAATTATAGGAGGTGTTTTTCGTGGCAAAGGAAGTAGTAAAAAAGATTAAATTACAAATAGCTGCAGGAAAAGCTACACCAGCTCCACCAGTTGGTACTGTATTAGGTCCTGCAGGAATTAACTTACAAGATTTCTGTACTAAGTATAATGATGCAACTAGAGAAAAAATGGGAGATATTTTACCAGTTGAAATATCAATCTATGATGATAGAAGTTTTGATTTTGTAGTTAAAACTCCACCAACAAGTTTCTTATTAAAGAAATATGCAAAAATTCAAAAGGGTTCTGTTAATGGTTCTAAACAAACTGTTGCAACTATTAGTAATGCAACACTTAAGGAAATTGCAGAAATTAAATTACCTGATTTAAATGCATATACAGTTGATGAAGCAATGAAAATTGTTGCTGGTACTGCAAAAAACATGGGTATTGAAATACAAGATTAATAATAAGTAATTAACCTTCAATATATAGGAATTACCTAGTGGAAGGAATAAAAATCCGCTTTAACCACACAAGGAGGAAAGAAAATGAAAAAGAGAAGTAAGAAATATACTGAAGTTTTATCTAAAATTGATAAAACTAAAGCATATGCAAAAGAAGAAGCTGTTAAATTAGTTAAAGAAACTTCTATAAGTTCTTTTGATGGTTCTATCGAAGTAGCTATGAGATTAAATCTAGATACTAAGAAAGCTGATCAACAATTAAGAGGTGCTATAGTTCTTCCAAAAGGAACTGGTAAGACTAAAAAAGTTTTAGTTATTGCTAGAGGACCTAAAGCACAAGAAGCTAAAGATGCTGGTGCTGATTATGTAGGAGATACTGATATGTTAGAAAAAATCGAAAAAGAAAATTGGTTCGATTTTGATACAATGATAGCAACTCCTGATATGATGCCATTACTTGGTAAGTTAGGTAGAGTTTTAGGACCTAAAGGTTTAATGCCTAACCCAAAAACTGGAACAGTTACTATGGATGTAAAGAAAGCTGTTGAAGAAGTAAAAGCTGGACGTGTTGAATACAGAACTGATTCATTCGGTAATATTCATGGTATAATTGGTAAAGCTTCATTTAGTGAAGAAGATTTACTTGCTAACTTAGATGCATTTATGGCTCAAATTATTAGAATTAAACCAGCAACTGTAAAAGGTGAATATATTAAGAATATTTCTATATCATCAACTATGGGTCCTGGTATAAAAGTTGAAAATAATTTTGACAAATAAGATTTAATAGTTTATAATAAAGACAATTTGTAGGTGCCATAGACAGTAGGTGTAAAAATAAATCCTACCGAGGACTTTAATTAGTATATAAGGGTTCTTGGCATATGTCTTAGAATCCTTTTATTATGGCATCCCTCAAAAAATTAAGGAGGTGTATTATGGCAAGTGAGAAAATATTGATGCAAAAGCAAACAGTTATTGATGAAATTAAGGATCGTGCTTCTAATGCTAAGTCTATAGTTTTATTCGATTATCGTGGTATTACTGATAGTGAAGCTAAAGAATTACGTATCAAATTAAGAGAATCAAATTCTGATTATAAAGTATATAAAAATACTTTAATGACTAGAGCATTCAATGATTTAGGTATTGATCTTTCTGAAGGACTAAATGGTCCAAGTGCTTTTGCTTATAGTGATGATCAAATAGCACCTATTAAGGTTATATCTGAATTTGCTAAAAATCACCCAGCATTAGTTTTAAAAGTAGGGATTGTAGATGGAGAAAAGGCTGATCAAGCTAAGTTAGCAGAATATGCTACATTACCATCAAGAGACCAATTATTAACAATGCTTGCTGGTGGTATGATGGGTATCGCAAGAGACTTATCTATTTGCTTAGACTTATATAGTCAACAAAAAGAAGAAAATTAATAAAAATTAAATATATAGGAGGAAATAAAATGGCTAAATTAACAAAAGAAGATTTTATCAGTAGTTTAAAAGAAATGAATTTATTAGAAATTAAAGAATTAGTAGATGCAATGAAGGAAGAATTTGGTGTTGATCCATCTGCTGTTGCTGTTGCTGCACCAGTTGCTGGAGCTGATACTGATGCTACTCCAAGTACAGTTACTGTATCAATCGCTGATGCTGGAGCTGCTAAAGTTGCAGTAATCAAAGTTGTTAAAGAAATTACTGGTTTAGGATTAAAAGAATCTAAAGATATCGTTGATAATAACGGTGCTGTTAAGGAAAATATTCCTGCAGCTGAAGCTGATGAAATCAAAGCTAAGCTTGAAGAAGCTGGAGCTACTGTAGAAGTTAAATAATTTAACTTCTTTTTTATTTGACTTAAATAAATTTTGTGGTATACTAGTATTAACTTAGGAATACTAATGTTGTTGATTTAGTAGTTTGTATAAATACTATTTAGTTTAGTATTTTACATTTTACTTAGTGATGTTATGTAGTCAAAATCATATTTATGGTATTTGACAGTGCCTAAAGAAATATTTAATGTTATTGGGCTCTAAGTTGATTGTAATTTGGGAGAGAGACAACTCTCTGTGATAAGTGACGATATAAGGTTACTGATAATAATTTTATATTGTGAGAAACTCGATTGTAATAAGTGGAAAAGCTTATTACAATTTTTTTATTGACTTCTTATGATTTATGTAATAAAATAAATTTATCAATAGTAGAATGCTTGGTTATCTGATATGAGAGTAGTATTTTTATATGAAACATATGAGATAACGATTATATGGCAGAAATCTTATCACGGACTATTGATGGATTACAATTTTTAAAGAAGGATACTTTAAACAATAACAGCTGCGACTGGAATGAAAACGGTTTCTATTTAGCTAATAGATGGCAGTTTCTTAAACCAAGGATATTAGTGTATTATCAGTATGCTAATTGTAAAAAAATGTTTTTGATTATGTAGTTGTAATCAATTATATATTTTTATCACAGATTTTTCATTGTCTGTGTTTTTTTTTGCATTTAAGTATCTTGTAAATATTGGCGATTATTGTTATACTTATATTAGTTTAAGAATAAGGAGGAGTTGCTTGTGGGAAAGTTTAATTTGGGAAATGCAGATGTTGTTGTTTCTAATTTGGTTGATAATAAAGAACTTGATATTAATTGTGATTATGCCAATAATTTAACTAGTGACATGGTTTATCAATTGGATAATATATCTTCTTCTTTAAATAAAATAAATAATTACTTAAATAAAGCTATTACCAATAAATATGTAAGTGGTACATATGCTGATGTTTTTAATGGTTGGAGTAACAAATGTAAAACTCAAGCTGCTAATGCTAAGAAAAGAAAAAATAGTTTAAAATTAAAGTATAATGAAGATAAAAAAGATTTAACTATCAAAAAACTTTATGATAGATTAGAGGTTTTAGAGGAAAAAGTAAATAATATTGAAAATTTGCGAGGTGAAGAGTAATGATTGAAAAGAATGAAGAACTTGTTGCTCTTTCTGAAAATTTAGATCTTGAAATATCTAAATTAAAGTTAGCAATGGATAATTTTGAAAAAGATATTGTTGAATTACAAAATGGTGATGGAAATAAATCATATTGGTCTGGGGAAAATGCTTATATGTCTATAAAATCTTGTCTTGGATATCTTGAACATAATAAAAATTTATTGAATGAATTAAATAGATGTTCTGAGTATTTAAACAATTTAAGTAATCAATAAAAATCTACAAATAAATAAAAATTATTTAAATTTTTAATTTTTTTGTTGACTAAAAATTTAAAATGATGTATCATATGTTTCGAAAGGAAGAAAAATAAGTATTTTATGCGATGTTTTCTTCTTCTTTTTTTTATTTTTATAAGGTGATGATATGGGACAATATTTTGATAATGATCATTTACCAAGTAAGATGGTAAAAACAGAAGCTTTTGTATTAGGTAAGAAATTTGTTTTTTTTACAGATAATGGTGTTTTTTCAAAGGACGGTTTGGACTTTGGCAGTAGACTTCTTCTTGAAACAATCCCGCTTGAAGAAGTTGGAGGCAAAGTTCTTGATATGGGTTGTGGTTATGGAGTTTTTGGTATCGTTTTGAATAAAATTGTTTCATGTAGTGTTGATATGTGCGATGTTAATTTAAGAGCATTACATTTATCAGAAATTAACGCTCGTGAAAATGGTTGCTCTTCAGTTAATATATTTGAGAGTAATTGTTATTCGGATGTTAATTCAAAATATTCCTGTATTGTTACCAATCCTCCTATTAGGGCTGGTAAAAAGATAGTCTATGATATTGTGATGAATGCTCGTGATTATTTAGAAAATAATGGTAAATTGTTTTTGGTAATTCGTAAAGAGCAAGGTGCTAAGTCATTGATATCAGATTTAGAAAAGATATATACTGTTGAAATTGTTGCAAAGAAAAAAGGTTTTTTCATTTTAAAATGTAGTTTATAATTGACTACAAGGTGTGTTTGTGCTATTAATAATAATTGCAACTTAATTCAAAAAAGTTATATAAAAAATTGTATGTGGGGTGAATAAATAGTGTCATATAAGATAGTTAAAAGTGGTGACTTTAGAGAAAGACGTAATTTCTCTAGTATTAGAAATTCTTATGAATTAAAAGATTTGCTTGAAATTCAAAAAAAATCATATAATTGGTTTATAACTGATGGTATTAAAGAAGTATTTGAAGATTTGTTTCCAGTAGAAAATTTCTCTGGAACTTTATCGCTTGAATTTGGAAATTACCATTTTGATAAGCCAAAGTACTCAATTAAAGAGAGTAAAGATCGTGAATCTACTTTTTCTGCACCTTTAAGAGTAGAAGTTAGATTATTTAATCGTGAATCAGGTGAGGTTAAAGAACAAGAAATATTTATGGGTGATATGCCTATGATGACTGATTCAGGTACATTTGTTATTAATGGAGCTGAACGTGTTATTGTTTCACAATTAGTTCGTTCTCCTAGTGTTTATTTTAATCGTGAAATAGATAAAAATGGTAGGGAATTAATAACAAACCAAATTATTCCTAATCGTGGAACATGGTTAGAGTTTGAAGCTGATGCAAGAGATGTATTATATGTTAGAATTGATAGAACTAGAAAAGTTCCTATAACTACACTTCTTCGTGCATTTGGACTTTCTAGTGATGACGAAATTCTTAAAATGTTTGGAGAAGACGAGTATTTAAAGAATACAATTGCTAAAGATTCTACTAAAAATACTGATGAAGCATTAATTGAAATTTATGAAAAGTTAAGACCTGGAGAGCCTGCAACTTTAGATTCATCTAAGAACCAAATTATTACAAGATTCTTTGATGAATTCAGATATGATTTATCTAAAGTTGGACGTTACAAGTTTAATAAGAAATTAAATGTTATTGATAGACTTTTAGATCAAGTTTTAGCTGAAGATATTATAGTTGATGGTAAAGTTGTATTTGAAAAAGGTACAAAAATTACTAAAGCAAATATAAAAGATTTAAATGAAGTATTAAAAAATGGATATGGAGTATGTGATGCTACTGTTAATGAGGAATTAGATTCATTTAACAAAGTACAAGTTATCAAAGTTCAAGATCCAAGTGATAAGAAAAAGAAATTAATTGTAATTGGAAATGATCAGTCAATTGATGTTAAAAGATTAACTATTTCTGATGTATATGCTGCTGTTTCTTATTATTTAAATTTACTACATGGTGTTGGTAATTTTGATGAGATAGATCATTTAGGAAATAGACGTGTTCGTCAAGTTGGTGAATTATTACAAAATCAATTTAGAATTGGTGTTTCTAGAATGGAAAGAGTAATTAGAGAAAGAATGACGACTCAAGAGATGGAGGAAGTTACTCCTAAGACTCTAATTAATATTAGACCTGTAACTGCTGCTATGAAAGAGTTCTTTGGAAGTTCTCAATTATCTCAATTCATGGATCAAACTAACCCTATAGCTGAGTTAACAAATAAGCGTAGACTTTCTGCTTTAGGTCCAGGTGGATTATCTAGAGATAGAGCTGGAGTTGAGGTTCGTGACGTTAATGCATCACATTATGGTCGTATATGTCCAATTGAATCTCCAGAAGGTCCAAATATCGGTCTTATAACTTCTCTTGCAAGTTATGCAAAGATTGATGATTTCGGATTTATTATGACTCCATATAGAAAAGTTGTTGATTCTCAAATTACTGATGAAGTTGAGTATTTAACAGCTGATGAAGAGTTAGATTATATTATTTCTCAATCTACAGTTGGTACAGATGAAGATAATAAAATAATTGATGAACAAGTTAATGCTCGTTTTAGAGGAGAAAATATATTAGCAAAACCTGAAAATGTAGATTATATTGATGTTAGTCCACAACAAGTTGTTTCTGTTACAACAAGTTGTATTCCATTCCTTGAGCATGATGATGCTACTCGTGCGTTAATGGGTGCTAACATGCAGCGTCAAGCTATGCCTTTAATTAAGACAGAAGCACCTTTTGTAGGTACTGGTGTTGAGTTTATTGCAGCAAAAGATTCTGGAGTTGAAGTTGTTGCAAAACATGATGGTATTGTTGAATATGCAGATGCAAAGAAAATTGTTGTTAATACAAAAGAAGGAAAAGAAACTTATGAGTTATCTAATTTTGAATTAGCAAATTCTAGTATTTGTTCTCATCAAAGACCAATTGTTCATGTTGGCGATAAAGTTACTGCAGATAAAACTATATTAGCTGATGGTAATTCAACTGATAAGGGAGAATTAGCTTTAGGTAAAAACATGACAATTGCATTCATGACATTTAATGGTTATAACTATGAAGATGCTGTTATTTTAAATGAAAACTTAGTTAAGGATGATAAGTTAACTTCATTACATCTTGAAGATTATGAGATGCAATGTCGTGAAACTAAATTAGGTCCTGAGGAAATAACAAGAGATATTCCAAATGTTAGTGAAGAAGCTAGAAAGAACCTTGATGCTAATGGAATCGTTGCTATTGGAACTGAAGTTAAAGAAGGCGATATCTTAGTTGGTAAAGTTACTCCAAAAGGTATGGCAGAACTTTCTTCAGAAGAAAAATTATTACATGCTATCTTTGGTGAGAAAACAAGAGAGGTTCGTGATACATCACTTCGTGTTCCACATGGTGGAGATGGTATTGTTCATGATATTAAAATATACTCTAGAAAAGAAAACGATGAGCTTCCAGCTGGTGTAAGTAAGGTTATTCGTGTTTACATAATTCAAAAACGTAAGATTCAAGTTGGAGATAAGATGTCTGGACGACATGGTAATAAAGGTGTTATTTCACTTATTCTTCCACAAGAAGATATGCCATATTTACCAGATGGTACTCCAGTTGATATAATGTTAAATCCACAAGGTGTTCCTTCTCGTATGAACTTTGGACAAATTCTTGAATTACATATGGGTATGGCTGCTAAGAAATTAGGTGTTCATATTGCTACTCCAGTATTTGATGGTGCTAGTATTCAAGATATCCAAGATATGATGAAAGAAGCTGGAATGGATGAAGATGGAAAGACTGTTTTATATGATGGTCGTACTGGTGAAGCATTTGATCATAGAATATCTGTTGGTGTAATGTATATGATTAAATTACATCACATGGTTGACGATAAATTACATGCACGTGCTACTGGTCCATATTCTTTAGTAACACAACAACCTCTTGGTGGTAAAGCACAATTAGGTGGACAGAGATTTGGTGAAATGGAAGTTTGGGCATTATATGCATATGGTGCTGC
>OIYG01000404.1_pt1 | contig 43265 bp, 35 predicted proteins | sample 1587861 | NCBI WGS metagenome assembly OIYG01 (sample SAMN03283272) | human gut metagenome | biome: human-associated habitat; material: feces | host: Homo sapiens | place: Peru | collected 2012
CGCATTGAACGCCCACAAAGCATTGTGCGCCGCACCCATCAGCATGGGCCGGGGTGAGACTCCCGTGGAGCTGTGCCAGCAGCCGTCCGTTTTGCCTCTTTCATTGCTATCTTTATGCTTTATGAAAGGGGATTTTATCATGCAAGATAAAGCTACAAATCCCGGCAAGACCAGCAGGCCAGAGAAAAATCCTCTGGATGCAAAAACGACCTATCACATTGGCAATCGGTCGTTCGTTGTTGAGCCGGTTTTCAAAGAAGAAAGCCCGGATACCCTGGGCAGCGTTCTCCTTCGCCTGATGAAGTCCGAGAGTGAAAAGCTGTAAATAGCTTTCAAACCCGGCTGACAGAGGCAGCAAATGGCGGTATAATGTGTTCGTACAAGTATATTTGCTATTCGACTGCCTTGACGGAAGGAGGACTTATGAAACAGTCGAATAACAAAAAATCCCGTGACGTGACCGCTTTTCTCTATGAAAGACTTTCCCGTGACGATAATCTTGAAGGCGAAAGCTACAGCATCGGCAATCAAAAGAAGCTGCTTGCCAAAGTCGCAAAGGAAAAAGGCTACACAAATCTGGTTCATTTCCTGGATGACGGCATTTCCGGCGTGACGATGGACCGCCCTGGTTTTGTAGAAATGATCCGCCAGTTGGAACAGGGAAAAGCCGCCGCCGTCTTTGTCAAAGACCTGTCCCGCCTGGGGCGAAACTACATTGAGGTCGGACGGCTGACGGAAGAATTTTTCCCGGACCATGATATTCGCCTGGTGGCCGTTTCGGATAACATCGACACGGCGGAGGGCGAAAATGAGCTTGCCCCGATCCGCAACCTGTTCAACGAGTGGTATGCCCGCGATATCAGCAAAAAGCGGCGCATCAGCAATAAGATCAAGGGCAATGCCGGTGAGCCGATGGGCCAGCCTCCCTATGGTTACATCAAGGACCCGAATGATCCAAAGCATTGGATCGTGGATGACGAGGCAGCCCAGGTTGTGCGCCGCGTTTACAGCATGACTTTGGAGGGGTTCGGAACAGAGCAGATTGCCGCCCAACTTGAAAAGGACGATGTCCTGACCCCGCGGGCCTACTGGCTCACGAAGGGCATCAAACGCCCCGGCAAGGGCAAACAGCAGCCGCCTACCAAGTGGAACAGCTCCACAATAACCAAAATTCTCTCCCTGCAGGAATACTGTGGTGACATTCTCAATTTCAAAACTTATTCCAAATCCTACAAGAATAAGAAGCGGATCGACAATGACCGTGAGAATTGGGTGGTGTTCCAGGACGTCCATGAGGCGATCATCGAGCGTGCTGTGTATGAGCAGGTGCAGCAGAAGCGGGGCAAAATCCGTAAGCGCCGCACCAACAATGGAGAACACAATATGTTTTCCGGCCTGTTGGTCTGCGCCGATTGCGGCAGTAATCTTCACTTTCACTTCAATCAGGGCAATCCGGAGATCAAGTATTTCAACTGCTCCAACTATAAGGGCAACCGCGGCACCTGTACCTCTACCCATTATGTCCGTGTGGACTTCCTGGAGGAAGTGGTGCTGGGAGAGATACGGCGCTTAACAAAATTCGCCAGCCTCTATGAGGACGAGTTTGTAAAAGCGGTGATTGGTCATTCCCAGCAGGCGGAACAGACAGACCGCAAGCTGAAGGAAAAAGAGCTGCAAACGCTCCTTGCCCGTGATGAAGAATTGGACTGTCTTTTTGAACGCATCTACGAGGACAATGTTTCCGGCAAGCTCTCTGATGACCGCTTCGCAAAAATGTCCCGGCGATATGAGGACGAGCAAAAGGAACTGTCGGAGAAAATAAAAAAGCTCCGCTCCGAAATAGAGAAGCAGAGCAGCCGTTCCATGACAACGGATATGTTTATCGGTCTTGTCCGCAAGTACACCAGAGCGAGGAAACTGACGCCCCGGATGCTGAACGAACTGGTTGAGAAGATCGAAGTATTCAATGCGGAGAAGATCGACGGCGTATGGGAGCAGCGGCTTCGCATCCACTATAACTGCGTCGGAACGATTGAGATTCCAACGGTGCTGCCCCTGCCGATCCCGGAAGTGTCCGTAAATACAAGAAAAGGCGTAGTTGTCAACTACGCCCCAGGTCAACTCGCTGTATGAAAAAAAGCGAGTGTTCTTAACAGCCTTTCAAATGCTGTAAGAACACTCGCCATGGTTGCGGAGGCAGGACTTGAACCTACGACCTCCGGGTTATGAGCCCGACGAGCTACCAACTGCTCTACTCCGCGATATTCAGGTCGCATTCATGCTTCAAGCTCTGAATGCTTATACAGTATAGCACGTCTCTGCTCGCTTGTCAAGTGCTTTGGCCGCTGTTTTTTAAATTTTCTGTTCGGCGCGGCTGATCGGCGCGGCGGCAGGAGAAACTGCAAAAAAAGATTGCCTTTTCCGGCGTTGTGCGCTATACTACCCATAAAGCGCAGACTGCGCGGGGGTTCGGGCTTCGGGCGGTGCAGGACGGCGGCGCCCGGAGCGGCGAAACGCTGCGGGGGGCAGCGGTCCCCGGACGGCGGAACCGCCGTGTCTGAAACGGCAATCGCGCCGTTTCAAGCCGGGAGCTGCCGGAAACCCTCGATGAGCCGTAACGGCAGGCCGCTGCGGCCTGTAGGCTGCGAAAATTCGCCGGTCTGCGGACGGCGAAAGGCGCGTCGCCCTGCGCTGCGAAATCCGTCGGGTTCGGAATGCGGAGCGGCAAGGGCTTCCCATATCCGGAGCACCATCCGGCGGCGCGCGCGGAGCAGCGCTTAACGGTTCGGGCGGCACAACGCAGCGCATTTCAGGCTGCGAAGGCGGTCACATTCTGCGCATCGGCGCGCAGGGCGGGGCGGCAGGGACTGCACGCGCGCAACCGCACTCTGCGGTTCACGCGGCATGGCGCGGCGCATACTCGGGGATCGGCCGCATCCGAAGCAACAGGGCATCGCAGTGCGGCGTTTTTGCTATGCAAAAGCATAGCAAAAATAAGAAATGTGCCATTTCCTCGCCCCTGCGGGGCAACCGGAAATGATGCACAAAAACTTCATGCACCGGCATTTGCGCATTTTCGTGGTGCGGTGCTCACGCATGAAGTTTTATGCGGCGCGATACGATGTGTTCCGGCGCGCGCCGTGTTTTCGCAGAGTACACCGTCGAAGCAGGGTGCAGTCCGTCCGAATACTTATGATATCTACCCTGGCGGGACGGCCGTGCGCCGCGCCGCAGGGTCAACAAGGATGCTTTTATGAAAAAAATACGTCTCTCCCCTGCGCGGCTGATCGCGCTGGGCTTTCTCGCGGTCATTCTGGTCGGAGCAGGACTGCTGACGCTGCCGATCGCCTCGCCGGACGGCGCGAGCTTTCTCGACGCGCTGTTCACCTCGACGAGCGCGACCTGCGTGACCGGACTGATCGTCCGGGACACCTTCACCGGCTGGACGACCTTCGGGCAGGTCGTGATCCTGCTGCTGATCCAGCTCGGCGGCCTCGGCTTCATGACCGTGATCACGCTCGTCTCCTTCGCGCTGGGCAAAAAGCTGGGGCTTTACGACCGCAAGGTGCTGATGCAGTCGGCAGGAAGCATCACCTTCTCCGGCATCGGCCCGCTGATCCGGCACGTCGTGCCGTTTTCGTTCGCCTTTGAGCTGACGGGCGCGGCGCTGCTGTGCATCCGCTTCATTCCGGAATTCGGCTGGGGACGCGGGATCTATTTCGCGCTGTTTCACGCGATCTCGGCGTTCTGCAACGCGGGCTTCGACCTGATGGGCGCGCGGGCGCCGTTCTCGTCGCTGACGGCCTACGCGGGCGACCCGCTCGTCACGCTGACGATCTCGGCGCTGATCGTGATCGGCGGTCTGGGCTTTGTGGTCTGGCGCGATCTGGTGCACTGCCGCTTCCGCTTTTCCAAATTGCAGCTGCACACGCGGCTGGTTCTGACCGTCACGGGCATCCTGATCGGCGGCGGCTGGCTGCTGTTCCTGCTCTTCGAGCGCAACGCGGCGCTGGCCGGGCTGCGTCCCGGAGAAAAGGCACTGTCGGCGCTCTTTCTTGCCGTGACGCCGCGCACGGCCGGCTTCAACACGGTCGACATGGCGCAGCTGTCGGAATCCGGCAACCTGCTGACGAACGTGCTGATGCTGATCGGCGGCAGCCCCGGCTCGACGGCCGGCGGCGTCAAAACCACGACGGTTGCCGTGCTGCTGCTGAGCACGTTCGCATCCGGGCGCGGGAGCACGCGCGTCCACGCCTTCCGCTACAGCATCGACCGCGACACGATCCGGCAGGCAAATTCGATCCTGCTGACCTATCTGAGCATGTCGACGGCGGCGATTTTGGCGATCTGCTGCCTCGACCCCGTCTCGCTCAAGGCGGCGATGTTCGAGGTCAACTCGGCCATTGCGACGGTCGGCCTGTCGCTCGGGGTGACGCCGGCGCTCTCCGCGCCGAGCCACATCATCTTAATCTTGCTGATGTACGCCGGGCGTATCGGCGGACTGACCTTCGTGCTGCTGTTTGCGCAGCGGCGCAGCGACCCCCCGCTCGATCGCCCGAGCGGCAAGCTACTGATTGGATAACCGGAGGAACGCCATATGAAATCTGTTTTGATCATCGGCATGGGGCGCATGGGGCGTCACCTCGCCGGAAAAATGATGCAGCTCGGCAACGACGTGATGATCGTCGACCACAACCGAACCATCGTCGAGGGCATGAGCGAACGCTTCACCGACTCGAGCATCTGCGACTGCACGAACGAGGCCGTGATCGTGTCGCTGGGCGTGTCGAATTTCGACATCTGCTTTGTCACGATTGGCGAGGATTTTCAATCCTCCCTGGTCATCACGAGTCTGCTGAAGAAGCACGGCGCGCGCTGCATCGTGGCCAAGGCGAGTCAGGACATTCAGGCTGACCTGCTGCACAAGATCGGCGCGGACGAGGTGGTCTATCCCGAGGTCGAGATCGCCGAAAAGCTGGCCGTGCGTCACAACGCGAATAATATTTTTGATTTCGTTCCGCTGACGGAGGAATACTCCATTTATGAGATCGCCGTGCCCGCCGCGTGGGCGGGGCGCTCTCTGGCCGAGCTGGATCTGCGCCGGAAATACCGCATCAACATTCTCGCGCTCAAGACCGGCGAGCGCCTGAATCCGAATCCCTCGGCGGAGGATCGCTTCAGCGCCGGAGATCACGTCATCGTGCTCGGCCGCAGCAACGAGGTGTTCAAGCTGGCGGCGCGTGCATGACATCGGCACTTGCTTTTTCGGTCGGTATCCGCTATAATGGTTCGGAACGTCTTTTGTAAATCGGAGAAGCATATGAAAAAATTGAGCCGGATCGTGGACCGCACGATGGTCTACTATCTGATAATCGGCATTCTGAATTTCATCGTCTGCACAGGGATCATGTTCCTGCTGTTCAACCTCTGCGGGCTGAGCGAGCATCTCGCGCCGCTCGTGAACTACGGTCTTGGCAGCGTGATCTGGTATCTTTCATGCAAGTACATCCTGTTTCGTGACAACATGTCGACCGGACAGCAGCTCCTGCGCTTCATTGCGGAGGTCATTGTTTGCTACGTTCTGACGTATTATATCATCTCGCCGCTGCTGGCAAAGCTGGTGCTGCGCTCGGAAAAGCTGCTGAAGCTGTTTTCCTTCGGCGGGCAGGACAACATCGAGGGCAACTGCAAGATGACGATCGGGTCGATCTCCTATGCGCTTATCAATTACTTCGGCCAGCGCTTTTTCGTGTTCAATAAGCACATGGAGCATCACCGCAGAGCGGCGGATGCCCCGGAGGAAAAGCAGCCGGCGGCCGTCGGCGCGGGTGCGGAGCAGCACGGCGAGCAGCATTGACCCGGCGCGCAGAGGCCGCGCAGGACACAGCGACCCCCGATCCGAAATCGGATCAGGGGTCGCTTTTTCTGACAAATCAGGCGGTTGAAGCCGGACGGGTCTTAACCGACCAGAAAATTCAGCGCGTGGATGCCGAGACGGATGACGGCCGTGACGATCGCTCCGGCGATCAGGACGCCCACGGTGATGGACGGCAGCGCCTTTTTCAGCCGCATATTCATCAGCGCCGCGATCAGCGCGCCCGTCCACGCGCCCGTCCCGGGCAGCGGAATGGCCACGAACATACACAGGCCGATGATCTCACTCCTGCGCACGCGGTCGCTGCGCTTGGCGGCGCGCGCCTCGATGCGCTGGGCGGCGCGGGCGAGGCGGGGATAGCGCTTCATCCATTGCAGGATGCGGCGCACAAACAGCAGGATGAACGGGATCGGCAGGAGGTTGCCGACCACGGCGATCAGATAGACCAGCGGCCATTCCAGCCCCTGACTCAGGCCGTAGGGGATGCCGCCGCGCAGCTCCACCACCGGCACCATGGACATGGCGAAGGTCGTCAGAATCTTCATCAAATAGCTCATCGGCTTCCGTTCTCCTCAAAAATACAAGGTACAATTAAGTATAACATACACCGGGCGCAATTGCAAGCGCCGCGCCGGGCTTGACGAAAAAAGCGGAATCGCGTATAATGGAGAAAATACGGGAAACTCCGAATCGATCCCCGTCGGCGGACGTCGGAGCTTCCCCCGACGCGAGCAGAAGGAGAAATCGATATGACCAAACGGATCTTGGCGCTGCTGCTGGCGGCGCTCTGCCTGCTGCTGGCCGCCTGCGGCAAGCAGGAGACGGCAGCGGAGACGGACGGCAGCGGCCTCGGCGAGAAGGCCGAATTTGTCAAGGAGGATTATGTCGGAAGCTGGAAATACAACGACTATGACCTCTATCTGACGGTCTATTCCGACGGGACGTGGGAGGAGACGGACGGCACGGGCTCGGTGACGGCCTCGGGCACGAGCACGTTCTCCGAGCTGGACGGCCTGAGCCTTTATAACCAGGGCAGCTTCGTGCGCAGCTTTCAGCTCACCGACGCGAAGAGCATGACCGACAGCGACGGCGGCAGCCTCTCGGCCGCGCAGATGCCGGAATACGTCCCGGAGTACAGCGAGTCGGATTTTTACGGCAACTGGGAATATGACGATTCGACCAAATTCCTGACCCTCGACGAATCGAAGCAATGGAAGGCCGTGCTCTCGAGCGGCAAGGTCGAGGCCACGGGGCGCTTTGAATATCAGGACGGCGTGGCCTATCTCTATGAGATCACGCCGCCGGAGGACGAGGACGACGAGGAGGAAAAGGACCTCTACACGATGGTCTATTTCGACAGCGAGGGCAACCTGACGGACAACGGCGTGCATACCATGCACAGCTCGGACGAGAATCCGCAGAGCTACATCGACCTCAACGGCATTGAGGCGAACTACACGCTCGACGACGACCCGGTGATGCTGAAAAACGGCGGCTACGTCTATTCCGAGGCCGACGGCTATCATCAGATGCCGGTGCGCGTGGAGATCGAGGAAAAGCGCACGCGCCACAGGAGCGGGCTGCTGAAGCTGAAGGTGCGCGTCACGGTGGACTATCTGATCGAGGGCGGCGTCAAGACGGTCGACGACGACCCCGAGCGCGGCTTCTCCTACGGTCTGTTCAACGCCTACACCGGGCAGCACTACATCATCGGCGAGCCGAACCGGAAGGGCTACGCCGAGAACAGCTGGCAGATGGCCTGGAACGGCTCGAACACGACGATCTATGCCGAGGTCGACATGACCTGGAGCAACAGGACCCGCAGCGACCGCAACGCGCGCTGCACCGCCGACATCTACATCGAGGTTCCGGAGGATTTCGACGGCCTGATGCTCTATCTCTGCCCGACGGAGAGCACCTATGAGGCGCAGAAAACGCCGGTCGACACCTCCGTGCCTGTGACCGACAGTCTGGGCGCGCGTCTGAACAGCGCCGTGATCTGCAAGCTGTTCATGGAGGACTGAGGCCGCAAATTTTTGCGGGTTTTCCGAAAAAAACCTTTACTTTGTGTCAATAATATGGTATCATAAGTTAGCTGGCGACCTGCCGGCGAGGTCCGAGGCTCAGTTTCGGGAGAACGCTTTGCAAAAAGCACGCCACCACCCAGACTTAGCCCCCGGAGAATATTTTTGAAAGGTGGAAATTTCCCATGATTCAGAAGGAAAAGAAGACCGCGATCATCGCGGAGTACGCGACCCACGAGGGCGACACCGGTTCGCCTGAGGTTCAGATCGCCATCCTGACTGCCCGCATCAACGAGCTGACCGAGCATCTGCGTGAGCACAAGCACGACAACCACAGCCGCCGCGGTCTGCTGATGATGGTCGGCAAGCGCCGCAGCCTGCTGGACTATCTTGCAAAGAAGGACATCAACCGCTACCGTTCCATCATTGCAAAGCTGGGCATCCGTAAGTAATTTGTAGGCAAGCGCCGATCCGGTCACAAGCGGCCTCCGGCGAAGTAAAATGCCGCATTTTCCGCCGCCTGCTCTTGCTGATCGGATCATCGCTTTCCGAAAAACGGGTGACCCGCAGCGGTCATCCGTTTTTCTTTTTTTCGCATCTCCCTCTTATCCCCGCGCGCGGGAGCGCCGTTTAGCAGTTGAAGGTGCCTTCGACCCATTCGGCGGCAGCTTCAAGTGCTAAACCTCCCGCGAAACATTCATACAGGAGGTCATTATGATTACCAGAAAACAGTATCCGAACCACCATGTGTTCGAGACGACCATCGGCGGCCGCCCCTTCACGGTCGAGACCGGCAAGGTCGCAGAGCTGGCCGACGCCGAGTGCATCTGCCGCTACGGCGACACCACCGTCCTCGTCACCGTCACCTGCTCGCCCGACCCCAAGCCCGGCATCGACTACTTCCCCCTGACCATCGAGTTTGAGGAGCGGATGTATTCCGTCGGCCGCATCCCCGGCAGCTTCAACCGCCGCGAGGGCAAGCCCTCCGAGCGCGGCATCCTCAACAGCCGCATCATCGACCGCCCGATGCGCCCGCTCTTCGACGACGAGCTGCGCAACGACGTCGTCGTGACCTGCACCGTCCTTTCCAACGACTACGACAACCCCGTTGAGATCGTCGCCTCGCTGGGCGCGTCGATCTCCATCGCCTGCTCCGACGTGCCCTGGAACGGCCCGGTCGCCACGACCAACGTCTGCCACCTGAACGGCGAATATATCATCAACCCGTCCACCGAGCAGCGCAATGCGTCGGACTGCTTCGTCTGTATCTCCTCGACCTTTGAGAAGGTCGTCATGATCGAGACGGAGGCCAAGGAGGCCCCCGAGGCCATCGTCTATGAGGCCATCCGCATCGCCCACGAGACGAACATGGAGATTGTCAAGTTCATCAACGAGATCGTTGCGACGATCGGCAAGCCGAAGTTCACCTTTGAGAAGGCCGCCGTCAACCACGACCTGCTCGACGACCTCTGCGCCTACGGCATGGATCAGATCGAGCACGCGCTCGACACGCCGGACAAGAACGTCCGCGAGGAGCGTCTGACCGCCGCCCGCCGCGATTTTGCCGAGAAGTTCGCCGACAAATACGAGGATTTCGACGTCAACATCGACGTCTGCCTCTATAAGATGCAGAAGAAGGTCGTCAAGAAGTGGCTGCTGGCCGGCAAGCGCGTCGACGGCCGCGGCATGGACGAGATTCGTCCGCTCGACGCCGAGGTCGGCGTTCTGCCGCGCGTCCACGGCTCCGGTCTGTTCGCAAGAGGTCAGACGCAGGTGCTCTCCATCTGCACGCTGAACACCCTCTCCGCCGCGCAGAAGCTCGACACGATCTATCAGGAGGACACCAAGCGCTATATCCACCACTACAACTTCCCGTCCTTCTCCACCGGCGAGGCCAGAGCGGCGCGCTCCACCAGCCGCCGCGAGATCGGCCACGGCTCGCTCGCCGAAAAGGCGCTGCTGCCCGTGATCCCGTCGGTCGAGGAGTTCCCGTATGCCATCCGCGTCGTCTCCGAGGTGCTCTCGTCCAACGGCTCGACCTCTCAGGGCTCGATCTGCGGCTCGACGCTGGCTCTGATGGACGCCGGCGTGCCCATCAAGCGCCCGGTCGCCGGCATCTCCTGCGGCCTGATCTCCGATCAGGAGACGGGCGAGTGGAGAACCTTCACCGACATTCAGGGCGTTGAGGACTTCCACGGCGAAATGGACTTCAAGGTCGCCGGCACGACCGAGGGCATCACCGCCATTCAGATGGATCTGAAGAACAAGGGTCTGACGATGGAGATCATCGCCGACGCCCTCGAGCGCTGCCGCAAGGCGCGTCTGGAGATCCTCAACGAGGTCATGCTGCCCTGCATCTCCGAGCCGCGTCCCGACGTGTCGGACTATGCGCCGAAGATGATCTCCATGAAGATCCCGGTCGAGAAGATCCGCGAGGTCATCGGCTCCGGCGGCAAGACCATTCAGAAGATCTGCGCCGACACCGGCGCCAAGGTCGACATCGACGACGACGGCAACGTCTTCATCGCGGCGGTCGATCCCGCAGCGGGCTACGCCGCCAAGAAGATGATCGACGACATCTGCTTCGTGCCCGAGGTCGGCGCGCTGTACTACGGCAAGGTCGTGCGCATCCTGCCGATCGGCGCCTTCGTCGAGATCGCTCCGGGTCACGACGGCATGGTCCACATCTCCAAGCTTGAGAACCGCCGCGTCGAAAAGGTCGAGGACGTGCTCAACGTCGGCGATATGACGTGGGTCAAGTTCATGGGCTTCGACGAGAAGGGTCGCGCCAACTTCAGCCGCAAGGACGCGCTGAAGGAGATCGCAGAGTCCGAAAAGTAAGCCTGTTCGGGAGGCAGCGCCGATCGGCTCCGCGCCTCTCCCCATTGGGCAAGTGTATAACGCACGGGGCTGTAGCAAAACGAAACGCTTGCTACAGCCCCGTTTTCCTAAATCCCGCGATTTTTGAAGGAGGCTGCCATGAACGAAAAACCCTTTGCCGGCGTGCTGTTCGCCAGCGACTACGACCACACGCTCTCCGCGCCGGACGGCACCGTCCCCGAGGCTAACCGCGCCGGGATCAGGCGCTTCATCGACGCCGGCGGCCGCTTCTGCATCGCCAGCGGCCGCAGCGTGCGGCTGCTCTCGTCGCGGCTGGAGCTTGTGCCGGTCAACGCGCCCTGCCTCTGCTTCAACGGCTCGGCCTGCTACGATTATCAGGCGCACCGGCTACTCTGGGAACAGCCGATGCGCTTCGACGCGCAGCGGCTCATCGACGCCGCCGTCGCCTTTGACCCCGGCATCGAGGCCGAGGTGCAGACCGCCGAGGGGCATTTCATGCGCGGTCAACCCGATCAGCGTGCATATTTTCTGCAAACGCAGGGCGTCGTGCCGCATTTCGGCGAGCTGCCGCCCCAGCCGTGGATGAAGCTCGTGTTCTGCGTGCCGTCCGAGCGCACGGCGGCCGAGGCGATTCTCATCGAGCGCCCGGACGAGCTTTCGCCGCAGACGGCGCAGCGCGTGCAGCGGCTGTGGGACTTTTTGCTCCGTGAGGCCGGGGACAGCTGCTATGTGACGCGCTCTCTTCCGCGCGTGCTCGAGGTCGGGCCGAAGGGCTGCGACAAGGGCGCGGCCGCGCGGCGCCTGATGGCTGCTCTCGGCTGCGACCGGCTGGTCTGCGCCGGGGACGCTCCGAACGACCTAGAGCTGCTGCAAAGCGCCGACCTCGCCTTTGTCCCGCGCGACTGCGACCCCACGATCGCGGCGCTCGACTGCGTGCATTTTGCCGCCGCTTCGGCCGACGGCGCGGTCGGAGACGCGATCGAGCAGCTTTTTTCCGGGAAAATCGCTTTTCCTGACAGAAAATAGGGGAAACACTCTTGCACAAAGGAGAAAAATGTGCTATATTTCTTTTTTGTGAACACATTCTACAGATAGCCATGCGGCAGAGCCGCAGAGAGGGGTAAGCCCAATGATCGAACAAGAAAAAATCAGAAATATTGCCATCATCGCCCACGTCGACCACGGCAAGACCACGCTGGTCGACGAAATGCTCAAGCAGGGCGGCATTTACCGCGAGAATCAGACGGTCGTCGACCGCGTGATGGACTCCGGCGACCTCGAGCGCGAGCGCGGCATCACGATCCTCGCAAAGAACACCGCCGTGCACTATAAGGGCTACAAGATCAACATCGTCGACACCCCGGGTCACGCCGATTTCGGCGGCGAGGTGGAGCGCATCCTCAAGATGGTCAACGGCGTCATCCTGCTGGTCGACGCCGCCGAGGGCCCGATGCCGCAGACGCGCTTCGTGCTGCAAAAGGCGCTGGAGCTGGGTCATAAGGTCATCGTCGTCGTCAACAAGATCGACCGGCTCGATGCCCGCATCGAGGAGGTCATGGAGGAGGTGCTCGAGCTGCTGCTCGACCTGAACGCCACCGACGAGCAGTTCGAGTCGCCGACGCTGTTCTGCTCCGCCCGTCAGGGTATTTGCAGCTATTCGCCGAACGAATCCGGCGTCGACCTTTCGCCGCTGTTCGACACGATCGTCGATTATATCCCCGCGCCCACCGGCGACCGCAACGCGCCGCTGCAAATGCTCGTCTCGTCCATCGACTATAACGACTACGTCGGGCGCATCGGCATCGGCCGCATCGAGCGCGGCACGATCCGCCTGAATCAGGAGGTCGCCATCTGCGACTATCACGACCCCAACCACAGCGCCAAGGGCAAGATCGCCGCGCTTTATGAGTTCGACGGTCTGAGCAAGAAGCCCATCTCCGAGGCCTCGGCCGGCGAGATCGTCGCCTTCTCCGGCATGGCCGACATCACCATCGGCCGCACCCTCTGCGCGCCGGAGCAGGTCGAGCCGCTGCCCTTCGTGAAGATCTCCGATCCGACGATCGAGATGACCTTCTCGGTCAACGACTCTCCGTTCGCCGGGCGCGAGGGCAAATTCGTCACCTCGCGCAACCTGCGCGACCGTCTGAACCGCGAGCTGCTCAAGGACGTCTCCCTGCACGTCACCGAGCAGGGCACGGACGCCTTCAACGTCGCCGGACGCGGCGAGATGCACCTGTCGATCCTGATCGAAACGATGCGCCGCGAGGGCTACGAGTTCCAGGTCAGCACCCCGCGCGTTTTGACCAAAACGATCGACGGCAAGCTCTGCGAGCCGATCGAGCGCATGGTCGCCGACGTTCCCGAGGCGTCCATGGGCAGCGTGATCGAAAAAATGGGCAAGCGCAAGGGCGACCTGCTCGCCATGACGCCGGTCGGCAGCCGCTACCGTCTGGAATTTCTGGTTCCGTCGCGCGGCCTGTTCGGCTACCGCAGCGAGTTTTTGACCGACACGCGCGGCGAGGGCATCATGTCCTCCGTGCTGGATTCCTATGCTCCCGTCAAGGGCGAGATCGAGCGCCGCAAGGTCGGCTCGCTGGTCGCCTTTGAGACCGGCGAGGCCTGCGCCTACGGTCTGTTCAACGCGCAGGAGCGCGGCCAGCTCTTCATCGGGCCGGGCACGGAGGTCTATGCCGGTATGGTCGTCGGCGTTTGCAGCCGCAACGAGGATATGACCGTCAACGTCTGCAAGAAGAAGCAGCTGACCAACATGCGCGCCGCCGGTTCGGACGACGCCCTGCGCCTCACCAGTCCGCGCGTCATGTCGCTTGAGCAGTGCATGGAGTTCCTCGCGGACGACGAGCTGCTCGAGGTCACGCCGAAGTCCCTGCGCATCCGCAAGCGCGAGCTTGACCACGCCGTGCGTATGCGACAGCTGATGAAATCCAGAAATCAGTAACCGGATCAGAGCCGCCCCTGCGGCGCGCAGTGTATACGCAAATTCTGAGAAGCTCTGAATATTTGAACGCAAAAGCGGCAGGTTTTCTGTAAAACCTGCCACTTTTTATCATGATTCTGTTTTAGATCCGCCGAAGAGCGGCACCGGCATGACGCACTCCCGGAGGGGCGCCGTATCGCATTGCGGCTTCGCCGCGCGGGCGTTTATGGGTTCACGACCTTTTTCGTTTTCCACTTTCCGGTGCGGTAGTGTGCGTAGGAAATGCAGAAATTGGCCAGCCAGCCGAGCGGCACGGCGTACCAGATCACCGAGATGCCCCAGAGCGGCGCGCCGATCCACGACAGCGCCACGCGCAGCCCAAGGTTGACCAGATTCGCGATCGTGAACGCCTTGACGTCCCCCGCACCCCGCAAAATGCCGTCGACGGCCATCTTAAAGCCGATGATGCAGAAGAAATAGCCGATGAACTTCAAATAGCTTTCGCCGGTCGCGACGGTCTGCGCCGAGGGCGCGGCGTCGAGGAACATCGCAATGATCGGCCTGTAAAACAGCTCGAGCACCAGACAGAGCACCACGGAGATCACGACAACCATCCAATTCGCCGCGCGATAGCCCTGCGGCACGCGTTCCTTCCGCTCCGCGCCGATATTCTGCGCCGTGTAGGACGACATCGCATTGCTGATCGCCGCCATTGGCACGATGCAGAGGCTCTCGATCCGCATTGCCGCAGAGAAGCCCGCGAGGATCTGCGTGCCGAAGCCGTTGACCACCGCCTGAACGAGCATCATACCGATTGAGACGGTCGACTGCTGCAAAATGGACGGCAGGGCGATCCGTGCCATCGCGCTCAGCTCGCTCCCGCTGAACGCGCCCTCGGCGCGCCCCTCATACCGCCGCAGCTCCCGAAGAAAGACGAGCAGCGACAGAACGGCCGAAAGACCCTGCGCGGCGAACGTCGCATAGGCCGCACCCGGCACACCGTAGCCCCGGATCGCAACCAGATACCAGTCCAGCCCGACGTTCAGCAGCGAGGAGAAGATCAGAAAATACAACGGGATCCGCGATTTCCCCAGCGCGTTGAACAGCGAGGACAGCACGTTGTACATAAACAGGAACGGCAGACCGTAAAAATAAATGTTCAGATAGACCGTCGCGATCCCGAGCGCGTCGGGCGGTGTGTTCAGCGTGACCATGATCTGCTTGCTGAACAGCAGACCGACGCCCGCCAGCAGCACGCTGACGGCCAAAAAAGTCAGCATCGCCGTGTAGACCGCCGTCTTCATCCGCGCAAAGCGCTTCGCGCCGAAATGCTGGCTGATGATGACCGACGCGCCGATGCCGCCGCCGATCGCGACGCAGATAAAGATCGACGTCAGCGCATAGGACGCGCCCACCGCAGCCAGCGCGGATTCGCCGTTGTAATGCCCGACGATCGCGGAGTCGACAATGGTATAGGCCTGCTGAAAGAGGTTGCCGACGATCATCGGGAGCGAGAATTTGATCAGCGCCCGCACGGGCTTTTCGGTAATCAGATAATCAGCTCCGGTTTTCAAGCAGCTTCCCCCCTTCGTGAAAGAATATTATACGCCAGACAGGCACGGTCTGTCAAGAAGAAGCCCAAAAAAGGGGCTGCCGCAAGGTATTTCCCTTGCGGCAGCCGATACATCGGAGGTTTTGGCGTACAGAAATTTTTCGCGTCAAGCGGGAATCCGGCTCGGCGAGCCGCGGTTTATTCGGCGAACAGCGGCGTGGAGAGGTAGCGGTCGCCGGTGTCCGGCAGGAGCGCGACGATGGTCTTCCCGGCGTTCTCCGGCCGCTTGGCCAGCTCGATGGCCGCCCAGACCGCAGCGCCCGAGGAAATGCCGACCAGCACGCCCTCGTGCTTGCCGATCTCGCGTCCGGTGGCAAAGGCGTCCTCATTTTCGACGGGAATGATCTCGTCATAGATCGCCGTGTCGAGCACGTCCGGCACGAAGCCCGCGCCGATGCCCTGGATCTTATGCGAGCCGGCCACGCCGGTCGAGAGGACGGCGGAGGTCTTCGGCTCAACGGCGACCACCTTCACCTGCGGCAGCTTTTCCTTGAGGTAGCGGCCGACACCGGTCACGGTGCCGCCCGTGCCGACGCCCGCGACGAAATAGTCGACCTTGCCGTCGGTATCGGCAAAGATCTCCGGGCCGGTCGTCTCATAATGCGCCTTGGGGTTCGCGGGATTGACGAACTGGCCGGGGATGAAGCTGTTCGGGGTGGACTCGGCCAGCTCCTTGGCCTTGGCGATTGCGCCCTTCATGCCCTTCGCGCCCTCGGTGAGCACCAGCTCCGCGCCGTAGGCCTTCATGAGCTGACGGCGCTCGACGGACATGGTCTCGGGCATCACGATGATGATGCGATAGCCGCGCGCGGCCGCCACGGCCGCCAGACCGATGCCGGTGTTGCCGGAGGTCGGCTCGATGATGACGGAGCCTTCCTTGAGCAGACCCTTCGCCTCGGCGTCGTCGATCATTGCCTTGGCAATGCGATCCTTGACCGAACCGGCGGGATTGAAATATTCGAGCTTCGCGAGCAGCCTCGCGTTCAGGTTGTAAGCTTTTTCAAGATGGGTCAGCTCCAGCAGCGGCGTTTTGCCGATGAGCTGATCGGCAGAGGTATAGATATTCGACATGATTTTGTTCTCCTTTTCAATTTTTTTGTGGTTTTGGATTTCACGGATTGAAAAGGCTGCTACATCGTCCGTAGACTTGATTTTTCATCGGTCATGCCTCCGTTTTCTGGAAGTTTCCTGTATTATAGCGCTATATACCTACTGTGTCAATAGGTTTATAAAAAATTTTTTGATTTTTTTAAGGAAGCTCTGATTCAATCGCAAGAGTGGTCAGCGAGAGATTTTGTTCCAAATTGAGATTTGGAAATCGCAGGAATACTTTGTGTATTTCAAGATTTTCAAACCGATAAGTTGGGGCAAAAGACCCGCTGAACGCCGCAGCCGATTGATTCAGAGGTTCCTTAGGGAAGCTCTGATTCAATTGCAAGAGCGGTCGGCGAGGGATTTTTGTCGTTTTCCGCTCCCGTCCTTCGCCACGGGATGCCATGCCTTCGGCTTTAAGATTGCCACGTCGCTGCGCTCCTCGCAATGACACGAAAATCGGGACGTTTTTGTTTGAAAACGGACGTTTTTCATTTTTTGCGGTTATTTTTTGCGCGGTATCGCTTCGCATCGTTTTTCAAACGTTTCGTTCCAAAAAATCGTTCCGTTTTCCTGAAAAACCCACCAATTTTGTCATTGCGAGGAGGGCGCATTTTTGCGCCCGACGCGGCAATCTTTAACGGAACGAAACGGCATCCCGGAACGAAGCGCGGCAAGGCTGCGCAGTGAAATTCGATCTTTGATCGTGTGATTCTACAGCCGCGCTGCGGCCGTGGCAATAACACAAAAAACGGCAGGTTTTTCGCAAAAACCTGCCATTTTTATTTCCGAAATGTTTGGGATTCGTCGCGGGGCGACGCCGCATGGCGTCCCTCCGGGGCGCTATATCATGCGGCCGCAAGGCCGTATATCATATGCGCAAGCATCTATCATGCAGCCATCGGCGGGATATCCTTACGCGGCCTCAGCCGCGCCTCGCTGCGACGCCGCACGTGGCCAACGGGAAGCTTTCGCTGTGAAGCCCCGGCTGCGGCTGCTTACTTTTTGCCGCAGTCCGGCAGGACGCGCGTGGCGTCCGAATCGTCGAGGAGAACGCGCGTGGCGTCCGAATGCTCCGGGTCGCCGGGCGCAGCGTCAGAGCCGTGCGGGGCGCTGTACGGAAGTTCCGGGGCGACACGCAGATCGCGCGTCGCATCCGTGACGCTGTGCGGGGCGTTTGGGTCTTCCGGCCGGGTGCGCGGGATCGTGCGGGTCTCGTCGAAGGACGCCGGATGCCAAGCCGGATCGCGCTCCGCATCCTGATCGTAGGGGCGGGGGCGCGGCGTCGGCCGCGGAGCATCCGCCCGGCCGTCAAATTGGCGCGCACCGTCCGTGCGTCGCTGCCCGTCAAACGGGCGCGAGCCGTCCGTCCGGTACGGCTCGTCAGACGGCCGCGTTTCCTCAAAGGTCTCCGGCTCCTGCGCCGTCATGCGCGGCGTGTAGACCTGCGGGCCGAGCGCGGGCGGACGATAACGCTCGTGGCGCTTGCCGCGCTCCGGCGGATCGTCATAGCCGTCCGGCTCGTCATACTCGTCATAGTCGTCGTAGTCGCCATACGCCTCCGGCGCGTCGTCCGGTTCGTCGGCATAGCCGCGCTCATAATCGCCGTCGGCATAGCCGTCATCATACGCCTCCGGCTCGGCCGCGCGGCGCGGGGCGCGCCAGCAGAGCGTCCAGAGCAGGGCGGACAGCAGCGTCGCGGCGAAGGCCGCCACGGGCGCGGGGCGCAGCGTCAGCACGTTCTCGCCGTACTCGCCCTGCGCATAGAGCAGCAGGAGCACGTAGAACGGCGCCGAAAGCGACACAAGCAGCGGCAGCGCCCAGCCGCGGCTCCTGCGGCCGCAGAGGTGCAGGATCAGCTCGATGAAGCCGACGAGCAGCGTGATCGCCGTCGCAGCCGTGGAGATCAGATAGAACACCAGCCCGAGCACGCCGCCGTAGACCTCCGGGTCGCCGCCGGCCAGCGACGGGAGCATGGAGAACAGCTCCGCACCGGTCAGGCTGCCGTCCTCCAGCAGCGGATCGACCGCCGTGCCGAAGCTTGCGCCGTCGGGCAGGCCGTCCGGCGCGCTGAGCCAGCCGAGGCAGACGCAGAGCATCGCCGCCGCCAGCAGCAGCGCGCAGAAAATTCGAATGGGTGTTTTCACGAAAAATCTCCCCTCTCTGCGCGAACGGAGAAGCCGGCCGAAGCCGGCCGTTCCTCAGCGCGAAAGATTGGTGTAAATTTTCATGGCAAAGAGCTGAAGCTCCGTCGAGGTCATGTCGAGAAGCGACTCCGCCCCGGAGGTGTCAAGCTCGATCGGATCATACGGCATCACGGCAAGCTCGAGATCGACGCCGTCAGCCGACTGCATGGTGAGCTTCAGCCCGTCGTTCTCGGTGGAATAGTGCAGCTCGCGCACCTTCCCGTTGCGCGTCACGCGCAGCAGGCCGTCGCCGTCCTCAAAGGCCAGCTCCAGCGTCGCGGTGGGCGTTTCGCTGCGCTTCAGGATCTGATTCCATGTGTCGAGGATCATGTTGTCCTCGGTCGGAATGCGGAACTCGTCGCCGACCGGCTCGGCCGTGAGCGTGACGCCCTTGTCCGTTTTTTGCAGCGTGACCGTCAGGCTGCTCGTTTCGTCCTCCTCGTCGGACAGCACGAAGCGCAGACCCCCGTCGGTCTGCTCCATCGTGAGCAGCAGATCGCTGCCGCCAAGCTCCAGCTCAAGCGTATGCAGCAGGCCGTCGCGCACGCCGACGGTCAGCTCGGCCTCGTCGTCGTCTCCGAACAGATCGTCGACCGCGATGTCCACCACATCCGTGCCATAGATCGCGTCAGACTGATAGCGCAGGTAGTCCTCCACGAGCGCCTGAAGCGCCTCGGCGTCGGCCGTGACGCGATAGCGCGTGTCGCCGTCCTCCTTGCCGAGCGACTCTACCTCGAGCGAATCGGTAAAATCCGTCCACGCGGCCGGGTTGCTCGCGCGGTAGGTCGCAAACGAGGCATCGGTAAAGATGTCGATGCTCAGATTTTCGTCCACGTCCAGCCCAAGCGCTTCGGCAAGCGCCGAATCCTTCAGCTCCTTGCCCAGATTTTCCAGCGGAAGGGAATAGACGTCGCCGGAGAGCATCCGGTCGCTGGTGAAATAGGCCGTTCCGTCAAAATCCCCGAAGGTCAGGTCAAAGGAACTGTCATCGGACTCGCTGGAAACCGTCATGAGCGCCTTCCGTTCGGCACGGCTGACATCCACGCGGCAGGACGCCTTAATCCCATAAGACTGCTCGTCCCCGGCCGATTCCGCATTCAGCTCGACCGAGAGTTCTTCCTTCTGATCCAGCGTCTTTGCGTTCTGCACAGCCCGCTTCAGGTTCGTGCAGTCGACAAATTGCGCCTGCAGCAGCTCGCCCGTGCGCTTTGCCGCGCGCATCAGGCGATAGGTCGGCGTGTTGAACACCAGAAAATACAGCGCCAGCGCGGCCGCGACCAGAACCACCGCCACGCTCGGCAGCGTGATCGCCAGGATCTTTCTGCGATTGCGCTTTTTCGGCGCGGGCGGCGTCTCATAGGCCGGGTTGACCACATAGCCCTGCGGGACGTCCGCGTTCCAGAGCGGCTGCTCCGGATCCTCCGGCAGCGTCGGCTGCGCGGCATCCGCCGCAGGGGCATCGGCAGGGGCTTCTGCCCCGTCGACCGGCTGCGCGGGAGCTTCTTCCGCCGGAGCGGGCGCGGTTTCGTCAAGGGTCGGCGGGACAAGGGCCGCCTCCGGCGCGGGCTGCTCCTGCTGCGGCGCGCCGCAGACGTTGCAGAAGCGCGCGGAGTCCGGAAGCTCGTTGCCGCAGATTCTACATTTCATAACTCTCTCTCCTTTTGTGTCTTTACGGACGCGTTCGTCCCGTCAAGGAAACCTCTGATTAAATTGCAAGAGCGGTCAGCGAGGGATTTTGTTCCAGATTGAGGTTTGGAAATCGCAGGAATACTTGGTGTATTTCAAGGTTTGCAAACCGATAAGCTGGGACGAAAGACCCGCTGAGCGCCGCAGTCGATTGATTCAGAGGTTCCCAAGCTTTATCATAGCGGATTTTGTCTCGTTATGCAAGTCTTTTTTCAGCTCAAAGGCGCCGCAACCTGAAAACGGTCGGAATAAAACCAGTTCAGCAGCAGATCCGTGACCTCGCCATAGGACTGCACGCCGGATTCGACGGAGAAGCTCTTGAGATAGCCGTCGTAGACCTTGTCAAAAACCTCGGAGGCCGCCTTGCTCTCCTGCTTCTCGTAGTGCTCGGTCGTCGCGTCGAGATCGGCGCGGAAGAGGTCGCTGCAGCCCGCCGCGACCTCGGAGGCGGCGGTCGGGTCGGCCTTGGCCAGAGAATTGTAGCAATAGATATAGGCCAGATAGGCCGCGGAATAGCGGCAGTTGGCGTCGCCGTAGCCCAGGCAGGCGTAGACGGCGACGAAATTCGCCTCGTCCTCGCGGGCGAAGCCCATCCGATGCGCCATTTCGTGCGCCATGGTCAGCGGCAGCGCCGCCGGGTAGGTCGTCGAGCTGACGCAGCTCTCGCCGGTCAGGCAGACGAAGACGCCCGTCGTGCCGAGCTTGCCGCAGAGCCTGCTCGACAGCAGCTTTTTGACCCGCGCGGTCGAGCCGTCGAAGGGTGCGCCGCGGGCAGTCTTCATGGTTTCAAAGCAGGTCTGAACGGAGTCGGCGCAGGCGTCGAAGCCCGCGCCTTGCAGCGTGCCGTCGGCGTTGCGCGGCAGCAGCCGCGCGCTCTCGCCCGCAAGCTCGCGGAAATATTCCGTCGCCGCGCGGAGCTGGGCGGTCGTATACCGCTCGTCCGGGAGCTGCAAAACCTCATTGACGGGCGGGGCAAAATAGTTCAGCCCCCACACGCTCACATAGAGGTTCACGAGCAGCACCGCCGCCAGCAGCAGACCGCTGAGCCAGCGGACGAAGCGCTTGCGGTGCAGCGCGCGGACGAACGTGAAGATCAGCCAGAGCGCCGCCAGCAGCGCCAGAATTTCGCACACGGGGATCGGCAGCGCGGAGGTCAGACCGCTCAGAAGCGTCATCAGCCGCCGCGAGAGCGCCGGATAGAACCGAAACCAGAACGCCGGGCAGCTTTTCGCCAGAAAAATCCAAAGCCCGGTCAGCACGGCAAGAACGCCGCTGGAGATCAGGCGGAAGATCGTCTTGGTCATACTGCGTCCCCCAGAACCGCCAGACGGCGCAGCAGCGCCGCGCCCGTCAGCAGCACCGATTCGTCAAAGGTGAACTGCGGGCTGTGCAGCGCCTCGCCGCCCGTGCCCAGCAGGAAGAACACGCCCGGCACGCGCCGCTGATAGGCCGAGAAATCCTCGGTGATATAGGTCGTGGGCGCCTCGCGCAGCTCCGGCACGGCCGGACGCACCGCGTCCAGCAGCGCGGCGTCGTTCGTGACGGCGCGGTAGCCGTCGCTGCGGCCGACGTGCAGGGAGCAACCCGTCTCGGCTGCCACGTCGCGCGCGATGCGCTCCATGCCGCCGAAAAGGCGGTCAAACTGCCCGTCGCTGAAGCAGCGCAGGGAGCCCTCGAGCCGCGAGCGGTCGCTGACGGCGTTGTTGACCGTCCCGCTCGTGCAGCAGCCGAAGCGCAGCAGACAGGTCTGCTCCCGCTCGGCAAGCGCATAGACCCGCTGCAAAAACAGCGCCGCCGCCCAGAGCGCGTCCGCGCCCTCGCGCCAGTGCGCAAGATGGACGCTTTTTCCCGTGATCTCGACGCAGAGCTGCGCCGAGCGCGCCATCATGCCGCCGGGGCGCGTGGCGACCGCGTCCTTCGGCAGCTCCGGCCAGAGATGCAGGCCGAAGATGCGCGAAACGCGGTATCGTTCCAGAATCCCGGTCTTGCAGATCGGCTCGGCGCCGCCGGTCGTCTCCTCGGCAGGCTCGAAGATCAGCAGGACATTGCGCGGCAGCGCCTGCTGCGCCGCGACGAAATCCGCCAGCGAGAGCAGCATGGCCATATGGCCGTCGTGGCCGCAGGCGTGCATCCTCCCCTCGTGGGTCGAGGCAAAGGGCAGCCCGCTGCGTTCGCAGACGGGCAGCGCGTCCATATCGCTGCGGAAGGCGACCGTTTCGCTTTTTCCGAAATCAAACCACGCGCAGACCGCGCTCTCCCACGGCGAAAACACCGCGCACGGCAGCACCGCAAGCCGCCGCCGCAGATAGGCCGCCGTCTCCGGCAGGGACGCATCCGTTTCGGGGATGCGGTGCAGCGCCCGGCGGTCGGCCGTCAGCTGCGTCAGCAGTTCCTCATCTCTCATAAAAAACGTTCCTCTCTTTATCCGGCCTGCTCGAACTGACTGTTATACAGCTCGGCATAGAATCCGCCCTGCCTGAGCAGCGCCTCGTGCGTGCCGCTCTCGACGATGTCGCCGTCGCGCATGACGAGGATCAGGTCGGCGTCCTTGATGGTGGAGAGCCGGTGGGCAATGACGAACGAGGTGCGCGTGCGCATCAGCTCGTCCATCGCGCGCTGGATCTTCAGCTCGGTGCGCGTGTCGACGGAACTGGTCGCCTCGTCGAGGATCAGCATGGGCTTGTCGGCGATCATGGCGCGGGCGATCGTGAGCTGCTGCTTCTCGCCCTGCGAGAGGCTGACGCGGTCGTTCAGCACGGTGTCGTAGCCCTTCGGCTGCGTGCGCACGAAGTGGTCAAGGCCGACGGCCTTGCAGGCGCGGCGCATATCCTCGTCGGTCTTTCCGGTCGTGTTATACATCAGATTTTCGCGGAGCGTACCCTCAAAGAGCCACGTGTCCTGCAAGACCATGCAGAACAGGTCGTGGATCTCGGCGCGGCTCATCTGACTCGTCGGGACGCCGTCGATGCGGATCTCGCCGCCCTTCAGCTCGTGGAAGCGCATGAGCAGATTGACCATGGTGGTCTTGCCCGCGCCGGTCGGGCCGACGATGGCGACCTTCTGCCCAGGCTGCGCCACGGCGGAAAAATCCTTGATGACGATGCGGTCGGAGTCCTCATAGCCGAAGCGGACGTGGTCAAACTCCACGCGCCCCTGCGGATGCTCCAGACGGCGCGGCACATCGTGCTCGTCGGACAGCTCCTCGGCCTCGAGGAACTCGAAGACGCGTTCGCCGGCCGCCGCCGCCGACTGCATCGACTGCATCGCCTGCGCGATCTGGTTGAGCGGCTGGGTGAACAGACGGATATACATCATGAACGCAACGATCACGCCGAACTCGATGCGCCCGCGGATGACGAGCGTCGCGCCGACGACGCAGACCGCAACATAGCCCAGATTGCCGATGAAGCCCATGAGGGGCGGCATCAGACCGGACAGGCACTGCGCCTTGAAGCCATTGGTGCGCAGGGACTCGTTGCGCTTGTTGAACTCCTCGCGCGCGGCGCGCTCGCCGTTATAGGCCTTGACGACCGTGTGGCCGGAATAGATCTCCTCGATATGGCCGTTCAGGCTGCCGAGGCTGCGCTGCTGCCGCAGGAAATACTTCTGCGAGCGCGACATGATGAAGAACATCAGGCCGAAGCCCAGAACCGTCGCGCCGATGGCCGTTCCGGTCATGGCGGCGTCGTTGAGGAGCATCATGACGAGCGCGCCGAGCATCTGCACGACCGAGCTGACGAGCGCGCCGAAGCTGTTTTTCAGCGACTGGCCGATCGTGTCGACGTCGTTCGTCACGCGCGAGAGGATATCGCCGGTGGAGGTGCGGTTGAAATACGCCATCGGCAGCCGGTTGATCTTTGCGGAAATATCCGCGCGCATCTTTCTGGCCACGCGCTGCGTGACGGTCGTGAGCGTCCAGCTCTGGACGGACGAGAGCAGCATACTCGCCGCATAGAAGCACACCAGCAGCGCGCCGATGTCCGACACGGCATTCAGGTCGATGCCGGTCAGAATGCCCTCTGTGATGACGTTGGTCAGCTTTTTCAGCTGCTCCGGGCCGAGCAGCGTGAGCACCGTGCCGCCGACTGCGCAGACCAGCGCGATGCAGATTGCCGGAAGATACCCCCTGCAAAGCCGCAGGAGCTTCCTCCACGCGCCCTTGAAATCCTTCGACTTCTCCGGGGCTCTGCCCCGATTATGAGGACCGGGCATAGAGAATCCCTCCTTCCTTTCCGTTAAGCCAGCTCTGCTTCGGAGAGCTGCGAGAATGCGATCTGGCGATAGACCTCGCAGGACTTCATCAGCTCGTCGTGCGTGCCGATGCCCGCAACCGCGCCCTCGTCGAGGACGACGATGCGGTCGGCATCGCGGATCGTGCCGATGCGCTGGGCAACGATGAGCTTCGTCGCCTCGCCGCAGGACTTGCGCAGGCTCTCGCGCAGAATGCGGTCGGTGCGGAAGTCCAGCGCCGAGAAGGAATCGTCAAAAATCAGAATTTCCGGCTTGCGGCAGACCGCGCGGGCGATCGAGAGCCGCTGCTTCTGGCCGCCGGAGAAATTCGTGCCGCCCTGCGCGACGTAGCTATTCGCTCCGTCCGACTTTTGGCTGACAAATTCCGTCGCCTGCGCGACGGCAATCGCGTTGTCCACGTCCTGCGCCGACGGCGCGGGTCTGCCGTTCTCGCCGTAGGCGACGTTCCCGGCGATCGTCCCGCTGAAGAGCACCGCCTTCTGCGCAACATGGCCGATGCGATCGTGCAGCGCCTCGAGCGTGTAATCCCGGACGTCGCGTCCGTCGACGAGCACCTGCCCCTCCGTCGCGTCATAGAAGCGCGGGATCAGGTTGACCAGCGTGCTCTTGCCGCTGCCGGTCGAGCCGATGAAGGCCACCGTCTCGCCCTTATGCGCCCGGAAGCTGATGTGGCGCAGAACGGCCTCCTCGGAGTCCGGATAGGAAAAGCTCACGTCGCGGAACTCGATCTCGCCGGTCGAGAGGCCGACCGTCTCCTTGCCGTCGTGCAGCGCGGGGACGGTGTCGAGCACCTCGTTGATGCGCTTGGCCGAGACGCTTGCACGCGGCACGAGCAGGAAAATCATCACGAGCATCATGAACGACATGACCACCTGCATCGCGTAGGACGAGAACACGACCATATCCGCGAACAGCTGCGCCTTCTCCATCAGCGCCGCGTGCTCGATCAGATACGCGCCGATCCAATAGATCGCCAGGGAAAGGCCGTTCATGATCAGCGCGATCGACGGCATCAGCATTGCCATGCCGTGGCCGGTGAACAGGTGCGCGCCGGTCAGCGCGTCGTTCGCCGCGCCGAATTTCTTCTGCTGATAGTCCTCGGCGTTATAGGCGTGCACCACGTTGATGCCGTTCAGATTCTCGCGCGTGACGCGGTTGACGTCGTCGGTCAGGCGCTGCAGGCTGCGGAATTTCGGCATGACCGTCACGAGCGTGATGATCACGATCACGAGCAGCATGCCGACGGCCGCCGCCGTCGAGAACGTCCACGCGGAATTCTTGTCCGCGATCTTGCCGATCGCGAAGGCCGCCATGACCGGGGCGCGGATAAACGCCTGCAGGCCGAGCACAATCAGATCCTGGATCTGCGTGACGTCATTGGTCGAGCGGGTGATGAGGCTGGCCGTGGAAAAGCGGCCGATCTCCTCCATCGAAAAGGCCTGCACGCGGTCAAACAGTCTCAGGCGCAGCGCAGCGCCGAAATTCGACGCGATGCGCGAGGCCGCAAAGGCCACAACCACGCTCGCCAGCAGGCTGCCGAACGCGCAAAGCAGCATCTTCCCGCCGGAGCGCAGAACGGCCGAAATCGCGTTGTCTCCGGTCTGTACGAGCTTGGTGATGTCATTCATATAATCCGGAATGCGCAGCTCCAGCCAAACCTGAACGACGACGAACGCCAGCGCCGCCGCAGCCAGCGCCGCCTCGCGCTTCGTCATCGAACGAAACAGCTTGAACATAAATTCAACTCCTTTAAGACATAGACTCCTTCCTATGATTCGGTATTATATCATTTTTATCCCGGCATGGAAAGAGAGCGGCTGCAAAAGATACAAAAAGTTCAAAATTAGACTATTTAGTCTGCCGCCTATCAACGGCACCGGCGTGTCGGGCTGAAATCGAAGGAAGCCATACCTGCCGCCGCAGCCCGATCGGCGTGTCAAAAAAACGTTTGGAAGCAAACAACCCGCGGCCGTCGGCGTACCTCGGTGCGTCAGGCCGCGAGTTGTGTGGAACTCACTTTGGGAACCTTTGGGAACCTCTGATTAACTTGCAAGAGCGGTCAGCGAGGGATTTTGCTCCAAATCGAGGTTTGGAAATCGCAGGAATACTCTGTGTATTTCAAGATTTTCAAACCGATAAGCTGGGGCAAAAGACCCGCTGAACACCGCAGCCGATTGATTCAGAGGTCCCCTAACAACGGGAAGGAGTGAAACGATCATGCAGGTAAAAACATTTTTGCTGACGCTCGGCGCCGGGATGCTCGGCGGCGCGGCCGTGACGATGCTGCTGCCGGAGCAGTGCGCGGTGCGGCGCACGGCGCAGGATGCGGTTGACTCCGCCAAGCAGGCGGTCTCCGACATGCTGCAATAAGCCCGCCGAAAACGGGCAAAGCGGTAGGCTTTGCGAAAAGCCTGCCGCTTTTTCAATCTCAAAGGTTTCAAATCCGTCGCAAAGCGACACCGAAATGGCGCTTCCGAGGAAGCGCCATTTCACGCGGGCGCAGGCCCGCATTTCCCGTGCGCAGGATCCTTCACTCGGCCAAAGGCCGAATTCCGCCGCGCAGCCCTGACCGTGCTTTGTTCCGGGATGCCGTTTCGTCCCGTTTCAGATTGCCGCGTCGGGCGCGAAAAATGCGCCCTCCTCGCAATGACAAATTTGGTAGGTTTTGCTGGAAAACGAAACGGTTTCCAGAACGAAAAGCTTCAAATTTTTGTGGGGCGATACTAAAATAACCGCAAAAATGAAAAACGTCCGTTTTCCAAACTAAAACGCTCCAAATTTGTGTCATTGCGAGGCCGCATCGCGGCCGTGGCAATCTTTAAGCCGAAGGTATGGCATCCCGTGGCGAAGCACGGGAGTACGAAGCAAGAGGGAAGCCCTATCCCAAAAAACATGGGATTCGCCGCTTCATTCTGCTTTCTCTCTCTTCCTTCCAAGGCTCTGTTTCGTTACGCGCATCCATATTTCGTTACGGGATGACAAATCGCATGGTTAAAGATTGCCGCGTCGGGCATTGAAAATGCCCTCCTCGCAATGACACAAAACTGGTAGGTTTTATGAAAATCATTTCGGTTTCTTAATCGGAATGTTTTAATCTTCCACAAAGCGCCATTTTACGCGGGCGCAGGCCCGCATTTCCCGTGCGTAGTATCCTTCACTCGGCCAAAGACCGAATTTCACTGCGCCGCCGCGCAGCCGCGCAGCCGCGCAGCCGTGCGCCAGCCGTGCTCAGTCCCGGAAGACCCAGATATCCGGCCAATCGGCTCGGGCCATGCCGAGCTTTTTTTGCAGGGCGGTCGAGGCGTCGTTGCCGTCGATCACGTGGCACCAGGGAACCCAGCCGCGTTGGAGGTGCCAGTCGATCAAAAAGGCCTCGAGGGCAAAGCCGTAGCCCCTGCGCCGGAATTCCGGCAGGATCTCCAGCATCCCCATGCTGCCCTCGTGGTGCAGCCCGATGAACCCGGCGAGCCTGCCGTCCTCATACAGGCCGAACAGCCGTCCGGCGGCGGACTGCTCATAGAAAAACTCCGTGCAGTCGCCGAGCAGACCGTAGTGCGGCGCGGCCAGCGGGACGTCCTCGCGCGGCATCGGATGGATGTCGATCGAGCGGTCGAAATCGGGCGCAGCGTCGCGGCAATAGACCCACTGGGCGCAGTCTGTGCGGCCGGTCATGCCGAACAGCTCGGTCACGAGATCGGCGGCCTGCGCGCTTTTCACCGAAAACGTGTCGGTCTGCGGCGGCGTGAGCGCCTGCAGCAGCGCGCGCAGACGCGGAATGTCCAAAATGTCGGAGAACACCGTGCGCCCGTCGGGGCTGCAAAGCACGCTGCCCTCTGCACCCTCGTAGAGCGTGCGGCCGTGCTCCCGGCGCAGCAGCTCGGTTTGGTCGATCAAATTCAAATTCATGGCTTCGCTTCCTTTCGCCCTCTATTATACACAAGAAAGCCGCCCGGCGCAATCTTGGAAATCTCTGAATCAATCGGCAGCGGCGCTCAGCGGGTCTTTTGCCCCAGCTTATCGGTTTGAAAATCATGGAAACCCCTGAATCAATCAGCAGCGGCGCTCAGCGGGTCTTTTGTCCCAGCTTATCGGTTTGAAAATCTTGCAATACGTAAAGGATTCCTGCAATTTCCAAACCTCAATCTGAAACAAAATCCCTCGCTGACCGCTCTTGCGATTGAATCAGAGGTTCCCTTGCATTTTTCGGGAAAATTTGCTATACTATTTGCTGGAACAAAAAATTTTTGGAGGTCTTCGCATGAAAAAAACCGTTTTACGCAGCTATGCAAGGCTGATCGCCACGACCGGCGTGAACGTCCAAAAGGGACAGGAGGTCTTTATCACGGCCGAGCTGGATCAGCCGGAATTCGTCACGATGGTCGCGGAGGAATGCTACCGCGCGGGCGCGAAGCGCGTCGTGGTCGACTGGACGCACCAGCCCCTTGACAAGCTGAACTACCGCTGGCGCAGCGCCAAAAACCTTTCAACGCTGGAAAGCTGGGAGGAGGCGCGCTGGCAGCACTACACCGAGGAGATCCCCTGCCGCATCTATCTGCTGAGCGAGGATCCCGACGGCCTCAAGGGCGTCAATCAGGAGAAAATGGCCAAGGCCGATCAGGCGCGCTACCGCGTCATCAAGCCCTATCGCGACCGGATCGAGAACAAATATCAGTGGTGCATCGCGGCCGTTCCGGGCGAAAAATGGGCGAAGAAGCTCTTCCCGAAGCTGAGCAGGCATCAGGCCGTCGAGGCGCTCTGGCAGGCGATTCTGGACGCCTCGCGCGTGACGGACGACCCCGTGCAGGCGTGGAAGGAGCACAACGAGGATCTTGCCGGGCGCTGCGCCTATCTCAACAGCCTGAACCTGACCGAGCTCGAGTACCACAGCAGCAACGGCACGGACTTCCGCGTGGGCATGATCCCCGAGGCGGAGTTCAAGGGCGGCGGCGAAAATTCCCTGCAGGGGATCTTCTTTAACCCGAACATCCCGACCGAAGAGGTCTTCATCTCGCCGATGCGCGGCAAGGCCGAGGGCATCGTCTATTCGACCAAGCCGCTGTCGTATCAGGGGCAGCTCATCGAGAATTTCTCCATCCGCTTTGAAAACGGGAAGGCCGTCGAGGTACACGCCGAGAAGAACGAGGCGCTGCTGCAAAAGCTCGTCGACATGGACGAGGGCTCGGCCTATCTGGGCGAATGCGCGCTCGTGCCGTATAACTCCCCGATCCAGGAGAGCGGCCTGCTCTTCCTGAATACCCTGTTCGACGAGAACGCCGCCTGCCATCTGGCGCTCGGCATGGGCTTTGCCGACACGATCAAGGATTTCGAGCACAAGACGCTCGACGAGTGCCGTGCGCTGGGCGTCAACGACTCCATGATCCACGAGGACTTCATGATCGGCTCGGCCGATCTGTCCATCGATGGCCACAGCGCCGACGGCAAGACCTACCCGATCTTCCGCAACGGCACATGGGCCTTCTAATAAAGAACCAGCCTCCGGTCTTATTTTGACCGGAGGCTGGTTTTATGCAATTAAAAAATTTTGTTGCGTTCAGAGAAATTTCACGCGGGCTTCGAGCGGCTGCTTGGGCTTCTGCGTGACCGGCTCGAGCGGACGGCCGAGGGGGATGAGCGTGCGGGGCGTCTCATCCGCCGGGATGTGCAGCAGCGCGCGGACGCGCTCGGCGTTGCCGTCGAATTTCATCATGCCGTCCATCCAGACCCCGGCATAGCCCGAGGCGGTGATCGCGAGCATGACGTTCTCCACGGCGGCGGCGTAGTCCTCAAGCTCGAATTGCAGCGCGTGATCCCCGGCGCGGATGCATTTCGACGATGCCACCAGCAGCACCGGCGCGGTCTGCACGGCCTTCGTCGGGAAGATCGCGGCAAGCTTCTGCCGCAGCGCGGCATCCGTCACAACGTAAAACGACGTAGTTTGCAGATTGTAGCCCGAGGGCGCGCGCACCCCGGCCTCCAGAATCTTGCGCAGCGCCTCCTGCGGAACGGCCTCCTGCGCAAACGGTCCGCGGTAGCTCCCGCGCCGCTTCACGACGTCAAAAAAATCCATTGCGAAAACTCCTTTCGTTCTTTTTTCTTCCGTATAGACCGAAAATGTGAACATTTTAAGGGAAGCTCTGATTCAATTGCAAGAGCACTCAGCGGTTCAAAAGCCGCGCCGGGAGCGGACGATGCACGTGCATCGCGCCTTTGGGGCAGAATTCCTGACAGCAGAAGCAGCGGATGCAGACCTTTTTGTCGATCACGGCGCGCTGATTCACGATCCGGATCGCGTGCGCCGGGCAGATGTCGCGGCATTTGCCGCAGCCAATGCAGGCCTTCGGCGCGAGGCGCGGCTCACTGCGCAGGGCGCGGCGTGCGACGCCGCTGAACATCCGGCCGAGCCGGCCGGGCAGAAGCGTCTCAAATTGCAGCCCGCGTCCGCGCTCGATGCGCTTGAAATCCGGCACACAGAGCGCGGCAAGGTCGCCCGCGATCTCGTCGGGCGTGTCGTCCAGCAGGCCGAATTTCCGCGCGGCCTGAAGCGTCGGCACGGCCATGGGGTCAAGGCCGATCAGACGGGCACAGACGCGGTCGAGCCGGTGGCAGTCCGTCCCGGCCAGCAGCGCGCCGACGTGGCGCGGCGTCCCGGCGGTCGGGCCGTTGCCCTCCATGGCGGTGACGGCGTCGACCAGATAGAGCCGGGGCTTGAAATAACGGTTCAGATCGACGATCATCCCGGCAAAATCCAACGGGTCGGGATAGCGGAAGTGGTACTCCGGCTTCGTCGTGCCGGGCACGACGCCGAACAGGTTCTTCGTCGCGGCGGAGAGCGACATCATGCCGTGGCTTTTCAGCTTGCAGAAGCTGATGATCGCGTCGGCGTCGTCAAGATAGGCGGTGTAGGAAAAGCGCCGCGCCACAAAGGCCTCCGGAAAGGAGGCCTCTTTTTGGTCAAAATTGCGGTTCAGCTCCGCTCCGGCGGCCTCAGCCTCGGCCAGACCGGTGACGCGGTAGACGTGCTCCAGAACGGCGGGCGTAAAGCGATTGCCGGGGCTGTCGCCGATCACAACGGCCGCGCCGCGCTGCCTGAGCAGACGCGTCAGCGCCGCGAGAAGCGTGGGGTGGGTCGTGGCGGCGGCATCGGGCTTCATGGCTGCGACGAGGTTCGCCTTGATGACCACGCGCATCCCGGGGCGCACCCACTCCAGGCCGCCCAGCGGCGCCAGAACCTCGGTCAGCGCGCGCTCGCAGACCTCCGGGGTATAGGCAGCGCAGGCGGCGACGGATACGTCGGGCATCTCAGCCTTCGAGCAGAAGCTCGGCGATCTGCACGGCGTTCGTGGCCGCGCCCTTGCGCACCTGATCGCCGCAGCACCACAGGCACAGACCGTTTTCGTCGGTCAGGTCGGGGCGGATGCGGCCGACAAAGACGATGTCCTGATCGGACGTGTCAAGCGGCATCGGATATTCCTTCTTGGCCAGCTCGTCGACCAGCCGGCAGCCGGGGGCGGCGGCGATGGCCGCGCGCGCCTCGTCCACGGAGACAGGCCGGTCAAAATGCAGGCTGACGGAGATGGAGTGACTGCGCACGACCGGCACGCGCACGCAGGTGCAGGAGACCTTCAGCTCCGGCAGGTGCATGATCTTGCGCCCCTCGTTCTGCATCTTCATCTCCTCGCTCGTGTAGCCCTCGAATTGCTCGCTGCCGATCTGCGGGATCAGGTTATAGGCGATCTGATAGGGGAAGACCTTCGGCTGCACGGGCTTGCCGGTGCGCAGCGCCTCGACCTCCTCTGCCAGCTCCAGCGGGCCGCCCGCGCCCGCGCCGGACACGGCCTGATACGTCGAGGCCGTCATGGAGCGGATGGGGCTGAGGCCATTGAGGGCGTTGACCGCCGTGACCGTGATGATGGTCGAGCAGTTCGGGTTGGCGATGATGCCGCGGTGCAGCTTGGCGTCGCCGGGGTTGATCTCCGGGACGACGAGCGGGACGCTCGGATCCATGCGGAAGGCCGACGAATTGTCGACGAACACCGCGCCGGCCTTGACGATCGCCGGGGCGAAGCGCTTGGCGATGTCGTTCTCGGCCGCGCCGAGGACGATGTCCATGCCCTCGAAGGCGGCGTCGCAGGCCTCCTCGACGGCGATGGTCTTGCCGTTCCACTCGAGCACCGTTCCGGCGCTGCGCGCGCTGGCCAGCAGGTGCAGCTCCCTGATCGGGAACTTTCGCTCGGCCAGAACCTTCATCATCTCTCTGCCGACGGCGCCGGTTGCGCCGAGAATGGCAACGTTATATTCTTTCATTTGGATTACCTCACTTTACAAAAGCGTCATACAGGATGCGGATGGTCTGGGCGTAGTCCTCGTCGTCCACGCCGACGAGGATGTTCAGCTCATCCGGCCCCTGCGAGATCATACGGATGTTGATGCCCTGCTCGCCGAGCGCCGCGAAGATCTTGCCGGAGGTACCGGCGCGGCGCGCCATTTTGCGGCCGACGGCGGCGACGATGGCGATGTTTTCAATGATGACCAGATGATCCGGCCGTACCGTGCGCCGCAGGGCGTCGGTGAGCGAATACTGCCGGGGGCGGAGCTTCTCGCCGGGGACGACGAGGCTGATGCAGTCGATGCCGGTCGGCGTGTAGCAGACGGGGACGTTGTTTTCCTCAAAGACCTGCATGATCTGCCGCAGCGTGCCCACCGCGCCGCTCATGCCCTTTTTCGAGATCGTGACGATGGAGAAATCCTTCTTGCCCGCAATGCCCGTGATGAAGCGCGGCGCGTTGCGCGGCTCGTTGAATTCGTCGGAGATCAGCGTGCCGGGGTTGGACGGGTCGTTCGTGTTGCGGATGTTGAGCGGGATGTTTTTCTCGCGCACGGGGAAGACGGTCATTTCGTGCAGCACCTGCGCGCCGCTGTAGGAGAGCTGGCGCAGCTCGCTGTAGGTCGCGCGCTCGATGGTCTTGGGGTGGTCGACGATGCGCGGGTCGGCCATCAGAATGCCGGAGACGTCCGTCCAGTTTTCATAGACCTCGGCGTTGAGCGCGGCGGCGGCCAGCGCGCCGGTGATGTCCGAGCCGCCGCGCGTCAGGGTGCGGATCTTGCCGTCGGGCATCACGCCGTAAAAGCCGGGAATGACGGCGCAGCCGTCGCCGAGGATGTCGCGCAGGGCGGCGTAGGATTTTTCCTGATCGACCGTGCCGTCGTAGTGGAAATAGAGCCAGCGCGTCGCGTCGATGAAGGTATAGCCGAGGAAATCGGCCATCAGCCGCGCGGAAAAGTATTCGCCGCGCGAGACCAACTCCTCGCAGGAGATGCCGCTCTCCATTTTCTGGTGCAGCGCGTCGAACTCGGACTCGAGGTCGGTCTTGAGCCCCAGCTCGTCGCGGATCTGGCAGTAGCGCTCGCGGATCTTGCCGAAAATGTCGGCGTAGGACACGCCGTATTGCAGATGCGCGTGGCAGAGGTAGAGCAGATCGGTGATCTTGTTGTCGTCATGCGTGCGCTTGCCTGCGGCCGAGACGACCACGACGCGGCGCGCCGGGTCGGCGTGCACGATGTCGGCGATCTTGCGGTATTGCGCGGCGTCCGCCATGGACGTGCCGCCGAATTTCAGAACTTTCATCGGGAAGAACTCCTTATTTGATTATCGCAGGGAGGCGAAGAAGCACTCCGGGTCGACCGCGCGCCGGGCTCTGGCCCACGCGTGCAGCTCCTCAACGGAGACGGGCGTTGTGATAACGGCGCGGTCGAGCACCTTTTCGATGTGCGCCTTGAGCCACGCGTCGACGCCGTTCGTGCGGACGTAATACTGCCGCACCACGCTGCGGTTATCCACCGCAGTCGGCTCGAGCCGGTCGGTGTAGAACCCCGTCCAGCCACGCAAAACGTCCACGCAGTCCTGCAAGACATTATATGCCGTGGGATAGCGCCCCGCGCCCTGCCCGTAGAAGCTCTGCTTGCCGATGCGCTCGCCGGTTAGGGAGATCAGGTTGTTGTTCGTCGGGATGGCCGACTCGGGCATGGCCGGGGTCATGAGCGTCGGCTCGATGTAGGCCACGACGCTGCGCTCGAGCTTGCGCGAGGCGGCGAAGAGCTTGCAGACGCGCCCCATGCGGCGGAAGGCCGCAATGTCGCCGTCGGTGATCTGCTCAATGCCGCAGACGTCGACGTCGTTTTCGTCGATCACGCGGCCGTAGGCGATGTTCGACGAGATCACGAGCTTGCGCCGGATGTCCGCGCCGCTGACGTCGCTCGACGGGTCGCGCTCGGCGTAGCCCAGCTCCTGCGCCTCGTGCAGCGCCTCGGCGTAGCCGACGTCGGTCGTGTGCATCCGGTCGAGGATGAAATTCGTCGTGCCGTTCATGATGCCGCTGATATGGATGACCGGCTCCTGCTCGATCGTCCGCGCCAGCGTCGTCAGCCACGGGATGCCGCCGCCGGCCGCCGCCGTGCAGCGCAGGGCGACGTGCTTTTCCTCGGCCAGCTCGACCAGCTCGCGGTAGTGCGCCGCGATGAGCAGCTTGTTGGCCGTGATGACGTTCTTGCCGGCCTCGAGGCTCGCCTTGACCCATTCATAGGCCGGATGCAGGCCGCCGATGACCTCGACGACCGTGTCGACCGTCTCGTCGGCCAGAATCTGCTCCATATTTTTCGCGACCGGGCAGGTGATGCCGTCGAACAGCACCAGAGAGAGCACATAGGCAAGCTCCATGTCGTCGCGTTCGGTGATATAATCATAGACGCCGCGCCCGACCGTTCCGAGGCCGAGCAGCGCAATGCGCAGCTTCTTTTTTGCCATGATTTTCCCCTTTCTTTCAAAAGCATTTGTCTCCGTGAGAAAAACACTTGCATTTTTCTGAAAAACAGTATATCATAGGAGCAGACAAATTGCAAGACGGGATAGGTGGTTTTTTTATGATTTATCAAAGTACCAGAAACGCGGCGATGACCGCGACGGCGACGCAGGCCGTGCTGCGCGGGCTTGCGCCGGACGGTGGGCTTTACGTCCCCGACCGCTTCGAGCCGTTTCCGTGGCAGGAGATGCTCACGCGCGACACCTTCGGCATGGCCGAGGGGATCCTGAGCGCGCTGCTGCCGGAGTTTGAGGATATGCACGGGCTGGTGCAGCGGGCGTACCGCGGCAAGTTCGAGACGGACGAGCTGACGCCGCTCGTGCCGGTCGGCGGGCGCTATGTGCTCGAGCTGTTCCGCGGGCCGACGTCGGCCTTCAAGGACGTCGCGCTGTCGATGCTGCCGCAGCTCATCACGGCCGCGCGCCGTCAGGAGGGCGTGCGCGACGAGATCGTGATCCTCACGGCGACCTCCGGCGACACCGGCAAGGCCGCGCTCGCGGGCTTCCGGGATGTTCCGGGCACGCGCATCCTCGTGTTCTATCCGGACGCCGGCGTCTCGGCCGTGCAGAAGGCGCAGATGGTCACGCAGGAGGGCGCAAACGTCTGCGTCTGCGCCGTGCGCGGGAATTTTGACGACACGCAGACCGGCGTGAAGCAGATCTTTGCCGCCGGTGCGCCGGAAAACAGCGGCGTGCGCCTTTCCTCGGCCAACTCGATCAACATCGGGCGGCTGGCGCCGCAGGTGGTCTATTATTTCAAGGCCTACGCCGACCTGCTCCGGGCGGGCAGAGTCGCGTGCGGCGAGCCGGTCGACTTCGTTGTGCCGACGGGCAACTTCGGCGACATTTTGGCCGGGTATTTCGCCAAGCGCATGGGTCTGCCCGTCGGGCGGCTCGTCTGCGCCAGCAACCGCAACGACGTGCTGACGGACTTCCTGCGCACGGGCGTCTATGACCGCCGCCGCCCGTTCTATAAGACGATCTCGCCGTCGATGGACATCCTCGTTTCGAGCAACCTCGAGCGCCTGCTCTATCTGCTCTGCGGCGACTGCGAGGAGGTCGCGGGCTATATGCGCGCGCTCCGCGACGACGGCTGCTACACCGTCTCGCCCGCGCTGCTCGGGAAGCTCCGCGCCGAGTTTGCCTGCGGCTGCTGCTCCGACGAGGAGACAAAGCAGACCATCGGCAGGGTCTGGCGCGAGGAGGGCTACCTCATGGACACGCACACCGCCGTCGCGTGGCACGTCGCCGAGCAATACCAAAGCGACGCGCCCGTCGTGGTGCTCTCGACGGCCTCGGCCTATAAATTCCCGGCAGCGGTGCTCTCGGCCGTCGGCGGCGACGCCTCGGGCGACGAGTTTGACGTCATGGAGCGCCTGCACGCGCTGACCGGCGTGCCCGTGCCGAAGGCGCTGGCCGAGCTGCGCACGAAGCCCGTGCGCCATCACGCCGTGATCGACCGCGAGGAGATGCCGGCCTTCGTGAACGCGCATCTGAAGGGATAAAATTCGATGAAATTCTACAAATACTGCGGGGCAGGGAACGACTTCGTCCTGCTGGAAAATTCTGACGGCGCGCTCAAGCCCGCGCAGCTTCCCGAGCTGGCGCGCAGGCTCTGCGACCGGCACTTCGGTGTCGGCGCGGACGGCCTGATGGTCGTCGAGCCGCCGCGCGCCGGGGGAGACTGCTCCCTGCGCTTTTTCAACGCCGACGGCTCGCTTGCCGAGATGTGCGGCAACGGGGCGCGCTGCCTCTGCCGCCACTGCTTCGACCGGGGCATCTCCGGCGACGCGCCGCGGCTCGAGACGGACGCCGGTCTGGTCGTCGGCCGCCGCCTCGCAGCCGACCGCTACCGCCTGCGCCTGAACCGCCCGAGCGAATTTCGGCAGGGGCTGGCGCTTCCGGCGGCGTCGCCCGCGCCGAACGGCGTGGATTACGTCGTGCTCGGCGAGAACGGCATTCCCCACGCCGTCGTGCCGCTGGAGGCGGCGCGCCTCGACGGCGACCGGGACGGTCTGCGGGCGTTCGCCCGGGCGCTGCGGCACGACGCGGCCTTCCCCAAGGGCGCGAACGTCAACCTCTGCGCCGTGACCGCGCCGGACACCGTGCGCCTTGTGACCTTTGAGCGCGGCGTGGAGGATTTCACGCTGGCCTGCGGCACGGGCGTCGGCTCGACCGTTTTCGCGCTGACCAAGCGCGGCCTCGTCAGCGGACGGGGCGTCCGCGTCCTGACCGACGGCGGCACGCTCCTTGCCGACACCGACGGCGTCGACCTCGACCTGACCGGCCCGGCGCAGCGCAGCTTCGTCGGAGAATTCGACGATTCACTCTATTTATATAAGGAGGACGAGCTTCGATGAGCATCCAAGCCGTGACCCACGCCGTCAACGTCCGCCGCGAGGGCAGGACGGTCGTCATTCTGGATCAGACGCTCCTGCCGAACCGCACGGAGTACCTCACGCTTTCCGAGCCGGGCGAGCTTTGGGAGGCGATCCACGCGCTGCGCATCCGCGGCGCGCCCGCCATCGGCATTTTCGCGGCCTATTCCATGGCCGTGCTGGCCGCCGGGATCGACGCACCCGATTTCGACGGCTTTTACCGCGAATATCGCCGTCTTTCGGACTATCTCAACAGCTCCCGCCCGACGGCGGTGAACCTCTCGCACATGCTTCGGCGCATGGACGGCGTCGTGCTGGCGCACCGGGACGCGCCGCGCGCGGCGCTGCTGGCCGCGCTCGACCGCGAGGCGGCCGCGATCCATCAGGAGGACATGGACATGTGCCGCGCGATTTCGGAATACGGCCTGTCGCTGCTGCACGACGGGGACAACGTTCTGACGCACTGCAACGCAGGGCCGCTGGCCACCTCGCGCTACGGCACGGCGCAGGGGCCGTTCTATCTGGCGCAGGAGCGCGGCGTCAGGCTGCACGTCTGGGTCGACGAGACGCGGCCGCTTTTGCAGGGCGCGCGCCTGACGAGCTACGAGCTGACGCGCGCGGGCGTGGACTGCACGCTCATCTGCGACAACATGGCCAACCTCGTCATGCGGCAGGGCAGGGTGCAGGCCGTGTTCTTCGGCTGCGACCGCATCGCCCGCAACGGCGACGTCGCCAACAAGATCGGCTCGTCCGGTCTGGCCGTGCTGGCGCATCATTACGGCATCCCGGTCTATTCCCTCGGCCCGTCGACCACGATCGACTTCTCCTGCCCCGACGGCGACCACATTCCCATTGAGGAGCGCCGCCCGGATGAGATCAAGGAGCTGTTTTATGAGCAGCCCATGGCGCTGCCGGAGGTCAGGTGCTACAACCCGAGCTTCGACGTGACCGACCACAGCCTGCTCAGCGGCATCGTCACCGAGCGCGGCATCGTGCGCCCGCCGTTCGACGAGGGCTTCCGCAGGCTCTTCCCGGAGGCGATGGGCACATGAGCTATCAGAATTCCAACGAGGCCAGGCAGGCCATTCTGGAGGCCGGCCGCCGCCTCTATCAGCGCGGCTATGTCGCCGCCAACGACGGCAACATCTCCGCCCGCATGGCCGACGGCACGATCTGGGCGACGCCGACCGGCGTTTCGAAGGGCTTCATGACGCCGGAAATGCTTGTGCGCCTGACGCCGGAGGGCGCGGTCGTCGAGGGCACGTGGCGCGTCTCGAGCGAGATCGCCATGCATCTTGCGATCTACCGCGAAAATCCGGCGCTGGGCGGCGTCGTTCATTCCCATGCCCCGGCCGCGACGGCCTATGCCTCGCTGGGCAAGCCCTTTGATCTGGCCATTTCGCTCGAGACGGCGGTGCAGCTCGGCGTGATCCCCTGCGCGCCCTATGCCGTCACCGGCTCGCCGGAGCTGGCCGAGGCCGCCGCGCAGTTCTGCCGGGAGTATCACGGCGCGTTTCTGGAGCATCACGGCGCGGTCACATGGGGCGCGGACGTGATGCAGGCGCTGTTCCGCACGGAGAGTCTGGAGCACACGGTCACGATGTACGAGCATATGCTCGCCCTCGGCACGCCGCGGCTGCTCACCGAGCGCCAGCTCGAGGAGCTGGAGATCGTGCGCAGGCGCTTCGGCATCACCGGCGGCGGCCGCCCGCGCGGACGAGAGGCTTCGCAGTGAAATACGATCTTTGATCGTGTGAAATATGCTGCGCAGGTGAAGTGCAAGCTGTGCCCCTCGGGCATGTCGCGGTGTCGCTCCGCGACGAAATCAAATATTTCCGTTATAAAAATGGCAGGTTTTCACGAAAAACCTGCCATTTTCGTGTCATTGCGAGGCCGCATCGCGGCCGTGGCAATCTTTAAGCCGAAGGGATGGCATCCCGGAACGAAGTACGGGAGCCGGAAACGACAAAATTCCGAGATCCTGATCCGTCCCACAGGGACACCACATCGGCGCTTTTCCGGAAGCGCCATTTCACGCGGGGCTTCGCCCGCACGTTACCTTTTTGTGTTTCCCTTACTTGGGAACCTCTGAATCAATCGGCTGCGGCGCTCAGCGGGTCTTTTATCCCAGCTTATCGGTTTGAAAATCTTGAAATACGTAAAGGATTCCTGCGATTTCCAAACCTCAATCTGGAACAAAATCCCTCGCTGACCGCTCTTGCGATTGAATCAGAGCTTCCCTTGGTATGTAAATTTCACTACGAGGCTTCGGCTTGCTTGACCTGCGTGGGAAAAACGGGTATAATACAGGCGAAAGGGGGAGAAACCGCATGAAGATTCTGATCCTCAGCAGCGGAACCGGCGAGGGGCACAACAGCGCGGCCTATGCCGTGGCCGAGGCGCTTGACCGCGTGGGCGCGGCGCATGAGCTGGTCGACCCGCTGACCTTCCGCTCTCAACGCACGGCCAAGCTGGTTACGGCGTCCTATAACGGCATCATCAAGAAAACGCCTGCCGCCTTTGGCCTGATCTATCGCGCGGGCGCGCTCTATAGCTCGACGCGGCTGGTCTCCCCGGTCTATTATGCAAACGCGCGCTACGCCGGGGCGCTGCGCGACTATATCGACGCGAACCGGTTCGACGCCGTCGTCACGACGCACCTCTTTGCCATGGAGGCGCTGACGGCGATGCGCCGGAAATTCGGCGCGGGCGTCCCGTGCTACGGCGTTCTGACGGACTATACCTGCATCCCGTTCTTCCACGAGACAAAGCTTGACGGATATTTCATCCCGCACGACGATCTGCGCCCGGAGCTGGAGGCCAAGGGCGTCGACGGCGCGCGGCTGCACGCCACCGGCATCCCGGTCAGCGCGCGCTTTGCCGCCCACCGGCCGCGAGCAGAGGCGCGCAAGGCGCTCGGCGTTGCGGCGAACGTCAAAATGCTGCTCATCATGACCGGCGGCGGGGGCTGCGGAAATCCCTTCGCGCTCTGCAACGCCCTGCTTCGCCTCGGTGAGCCGCCGGAGACCTTCCTGCTCGTCGGGCACAATGCCGAATTGCAGGAAAAGCTGTCGAAAAAATACGGCGGCTGCGGCTGGCTGCACCTTGTGCCGTTCACGCGGGAGGTGCCGCTTTATATGAACGCAGCCGATGCGCTGATTTCGAAGCCGGGCGGCCTGTCCAGCACGGAGGCGGCCGTGGCGAACATCCCGCTCGTGCATCTGCTGGCCTTCAACGGCTGTGAGACGAAAAACGTCGAATTTTTCACGGCGCACGGGCTTTCCGTCCGCGCCGACCGCGAGGACGAGGCCATCCTTGCGGCGAAGCGGCTGCTGGACGACCCCGACGCGGCCGAGCGAATGCGGCAGGCGCAGCGCCGCGAGATCCATCCGGATGCCGCCGACCGGATCGCCGAGGCGGTGATGCGCGGATGAACCTCGCCTTTGTGCGCTGGCTGTTCTGGACGGCGGGGGGCTTTTTGCTCGGGAGCGTGATGTTCAGCAGCATCCTGCCCAAGCAGCTCGCGCATGTCGACGTTGCGGCGCAAAGCCCCGACCGCAATCCCGGCGCGACGAACGTCTTCGCACTTTGCGGCATCCCGCTCGGAATGCTATGCCTGCTGCTCGACCTCGGCAAGGGCTTCCTGCCGGTGCTTCTGGCCGGGCGCGCGCTGGACGTGCGCCGTCTGTCCTTTGCCGCCGTGATGGCCGCGCCCGTGCTCGGCCATGCCGCCGCGCCGCTGAACCGCTTCCACGGCGGCAAGTGCATCGCGACCTCCTTCGGCGTGATGCTGGCGATCCTGCCCTTTTCGCGGATCGGACTGGTGCTGGCCGGACTGTATATGTTCTTCACGCTCATCCGCCTGCGCCCGACGCGCGTGCGGAGCATCGTCGTATATGTTCTGTTCGGGCTTTACGCCGTTCCGCGCCTGATCCTGACCGGCCGTCCGTCCTTTGCGCTCGGCTGCGGCGCGACCGCGCTGATCGCAGCGCTGCGCCACACGCGCCTTTTCGCCGTTGTGCAGGAGGCGCAGAAGCGGCCGGAGCGCGCGAACGCGCAGCCAAATATAAAATAATTTCGCTTCGGCCGATTTTTCTTGCATTTCGGAAGAGGAAATGGTAAGATAATTCAGTATGTGAGAATTCTTCCGGCACCGTCTGGACGGCGTCGGGTTCAAAATTTGCAAAGGGGTGGACCCAGTTGGCTAAGAAAATTACCCGGATCGTTCTGACCGGCGGCCCCGCTGCCGGCAAGACCACGCTCATCAGCCGCATCCTCAAGGAGTTCAAGCAGGACGACGGCTGGAAGGTCATCACCGTTCCCGAGACCGCGACCGACCTCATCACCGGCTTCGGCATCAAGCCGTTCGGCAACTGCATCTCGATGTACGATTTCCAGTATTTTGTCATCGAGGATCAGCTGCACAAGGATCGCCTTGCCCTCAAGGCCGCGCAGATGGTGCCCGAGGAAAACGTGCTCATCATCTATGACCGCGCGCTGCTCGACGACAAGGCCTATATCACCGACGAGGAGTTCCGCGAGGTGCTCGCCTCCTTCGGCCGCACCGAGGAGGAGGTCATGGGCTATTATGACGCCGTGCTGCACCTTGTCTCCTGCGCCAAGGGCGCGGAATTTGCCTATAATTTCGGCAACGAGGCGCGCTACGAGCCGCTCGAGGTCGCCCGCGAGAAGGACGACCTGACGCTGCGCGCGTGGTCGAAGCACCCGAACCTGCGCGTGATCGACAACTCCGTCAATTTTGAGGATAAGATCGCCCGCGGTCTGCGCGCGATCTATGAGACAATCGGCGAGCCGGTGCCCGAGGAGGTCTGGCACAAGTACCTCATCGAGCTGCCCGACGTCGCGAAGCTTGTCGAGCGCTATCGCGCCGCCGGTATCGACATGATGCAGACCTATCTCTCCCAGACCAGCCCGAGCATCGTGCGCCGCATCCGCCAGCAGAAGAACGGCGACGAATACCTCTATTTTTACACCGAGAAGCACTACACCGGCGACGGCACGTGGGAGACCGAGCGCCCGATCTCCGGCAAGGAATACATCCAGTACCTCATGGAGGGCGACATCAGCCTGCACGCCGTGCACAAGATGAAATACCGCTTCAATTACGAGGGACACCGCTTTGAGATCGACGTCTATCCCTTCTCCGACGAGCGCGCCATTATGCGTGCGGCCATGCCGAAGGATAAGGACGAGATCGCCATTCCGCCGGAGGTCAAGATCCTTCGCGAGGTCACGAACGATCCCGCCTACCGCAACAGCCAGCTTGCAAAGATGCAGAGACTGTAAGGCGCAGAGCCGGGCAGGGAAATACGATCGTGGATCGTGTGAAGGATGCTCCGCACGGGAAATGCGGCCTTGCGCCCGCGTGAAATGGCGCTTTGAGAACGCAGCGCTGCGGTGTCGCTCCGCGAAAAATTCAAATATATCAGTTACAAAAATGGTAGGTTTTGTTGCAAAACCTACCATTTTTCGTGTCATTGCGAGGAGCGAAGCGACGCGGCAATCTTAA
>OIYG01000405.1_pt1 | contig 43198 bp, 41 predicted proteins | sample 1587861 | NCBI WGS metagenome assembly OIYG01 (sample SAMN03283272) | human gut metagenome | biome: human-associated habitat; material: feces | host: Homo sapiens | place: Peru | collected 2012
CAACGTAAAAATATCCACCGCCTAGTTGTTTCATAAAACTATCTAAGTTTTCATATATAATTTCTTGTAATATCTTCTCAGTATAAACTTCATAATTATTATTAGGTATTAAAACAATTGGATTAGGTACACTTTGAACTAAAGTTAGTGATTCTTCATTTAAAAGTTTTTGTTTTGCTTCAGTTGAAAGTCTACCATACTCATTGCTTTTAATTCTTTCTGCTAATTTTCTAAATCTTAAATTATCTCTTATAGAAATATCGATATAATAATTAACTTTATTGATATCTTTTAAAGGTAAAAGTAATCTTAAGTGTTCCCAAGTCAATTGGTGCGGCAATGCCGCACCTTTTTCAAAAAGAACATAAAATTGTCGCATTCTCTTTAAATTGGAGACAGAGTATCCTCTTCCAAATTCCTTAGTTAAAATACTTGCATATTTTTTTACTATTCCTTCCCCATAATGTTTACCTGCTTCTGCTAGTTGCTTACCAATATTATAATTCATTATAAGTTTGACATTATTTATCTGATAATTCTTGGCGACGACTTTAGCATTACCATTTATTATTTCAGTCTTTATATTTTCTAAATAATTATCTGTATCTATCATTAATTTTCTCCTAATTATCTTATTTATTAATTTTTTAATTTAATGCTCTTTTATTTAAATTATCTCTTATTGTCATACTAACGTAATAATTTATTTCATTTAACTTTTTTAAAGAAATTAATATCTTATAGTGATTCCAAGATAATTCGTCATGCATTGCATGACCTTTTTTAATAAAGTAGTAGAATAATCTCATATATTTTAAATTTGTAATACCATAATTTGTACCAAATTCTTCTGTTAATTCTTTTGCATATTTTTTTACTATTCCTTTCCCATAATGTTTACCAGCTTCTGCTAGTTCCTTACCAATATTATAATTCATTGTAAGTTTCACATTATTTATCTGATAATTCTTAGCTACTACTTTAGCATTTCCATTTATAATTTCAGTCTTTATATTACTTAAATATTCGTCTATCATAAATTTTCCCTCCTAACTAATTTGCACAGTTTTGTTTATTTTAAATTCTACTATGGTTACTTGATTATCTTTTACATAATGTGCTTCAAATTTATTTACTGATTTTGTTATGATTATTCCAATGGTATTATTTTGTGTAATAGTTTTCAAGTGTTCATCAACATAATTCATATATATTTTTATTTGACCATAGTCAGTTTTTCTATATTCTCTTGCTTTAATTTCTATAACACAAAAACAATTCATTTTATAATTGTATAAAAGATAATCTATATAATTCTTTTTGTCTCCAATGTTAAGTTTATATTCTCTTCCAACGTAAAAATATCCACCGCCTAGTTGTTTCATAAAACTATCTAAGTTTTCATAAATAATTTCTTGTAATATTTTTTCAGTATAAACTTCATAACTTTTATTAGGCACTAATACAATTGGACTTGGCACACTTTGAACTAAAGTAAGTGACTCTTCATTCAAAAGTTTTTGTTTTGCTTCAGTTGAAAGTCTACCATACTCATTACTTTTTATTCTTTCTGCTAAAGCTCTTTTACTTAAATTATCTCGTTTGATAATTTTAATATAATAATTAATTTCTTCTACATTCTTTAAAGGAAGTAATTTTACATAATGACTCCACGACAAAATGCGGTCCACTGGACCGCATTTTTGAATTAACTCATAAAATGCACGCATTTTTCTTAATTCTTCCGTCTTATAACCTTTACCAAATTCTCTTGTTAAAATACTAGCATACTTCTTTACTATGCTTTCTCCATAATGTTTACCTGCTTCTGCTAGTTCTCTACCTATATTATAATTCATTGTAAGTTTCACATTATTTATCTGATAATTCTTAGCTACTACTTTAGCATTTCCATTTATTATTTCGCTTTTTATACTTTCTAAATAATTGTCTTTCATATTTTTTCCCTCCTATTAACTTATACGTAAAAAAACATAAAATTACTTTTTTATTTTTTGTTTACACTTCTAATTTACAAAATAACAATGTATAAAAATGTAAATAAAAAGATATAGAACTATCACAATTATTCTATATCTCTAATCAAAACAACAATTTAATATTTTACTAATTACTTTTATTTAAACAAACAAGCTTACCCTTTATTCTACAAATCGAATTATAAATACTTTTAATAGATTTATCAAGAATTAATGAAACTTCTTTATTACTCTTTCCTTCTTTCTTCAATTCATAAACTTTATATTCTTCTATAGAAAGCATATTCTTTAAATCAATATCTTCTTCATAATTAATTAACAAATTTAATGGATTTTTCTCATTATTAGACAAAAACTTATAAATAGACTTTTCTTCATCTTCTAAAGATAGTGCTTGATTAAATGTTTTTTCTTTATTACTATTGTTTTTTCTAATATAATCTCTAATTTTTCTATCAATAACACTATTAAAGTATGTATTAAATTTAACTTTTTCATTAACTTCATAACTTTCAATTGATTTAAAGAATGCTAATAATGCTTCTTGAAGAACATCAGAATATTCTAATCTAGAATTTTTTATATATGTTTTATATTTAAATACTATTGCTTTTATATTATTATAATATTTATTTAATAAAAGATTAATAGCTTGTTCATTTTTATTTCTAGCTTCTATTATTAAATTGTATTCATTCATTCTTACCTCTTAAAACCTCATATATAAGTATTCCAGCTGCAACTGATGCATTTAAACTATTTACTTTACCTTTTAAAGGAATACTTGCAATAAAATCACAATTTTTTCTTACTATCTCTTTAAGTCCAAATCCTTCACTTCCAATTATTAATGCAGTTTTTCCTTTGTAATCAATTTTTGTATAATCTTCACCATCTGCATCACTTCCTACAATCCAAAAACCAAGTTTTTTTAGTTTATCAATTGTATCTTTTAAATTAGCAACCATTACTATTTTACTATTTATAAGTGCTCCACTTGAAGTTTTCATAACACTACTAGTGATTAAAGTACTTCTTTTATTGGGAATAATTATATAATCGACCCCAGCACATTCACACGTCCTAATAATAGCCCCAAAATTTCTTGGGTCTTCAATATGGTCTAAAATTACAACAAAATTAGCATCATTATCATTTTTTATACTACTGAAATCTAAGTATTTATAATCTTCTAATTCAATAATTATACCTTGATGTACATCCTTTGTCATTTTATCCATATCATGCATACTTTTATAAATTGGTTTAATATGATTTTTTTCTATAAGTTTCAGTATTTCACCATTATTAAAGTTTTCATTTAAATAAATATTTTTAATATTGTAATTACTATTTATTACTTCTCTTGCAACATTTTTACCACATACTATCATTTATTAACACTCCTAACATATTTACCTGCTTTAAGTCCACATATAGCACCTTCACTAACTGCAGTAGATATTTGATAAACTTCTTTTTTTATTATATCACCACATGCAAATAAGCCATCAATATTTGTAACACCATCATTTGTAACAACATATCCATTATCTTGTTTCAAATTTAAAGCATTTAAATAATTATTACTAGGTTCAAAACCTATATAACTAAATACTCCATGTACTTTTATTAAACTTTCTTTTATTTTAACAGTATATACTTCATCAAAAGAAATGTCATCTATTACACTATTTTCTAAAACTTTTATGTTTTTAAAACTAGTTAATTCTTCTTTTCTTTTAATATCACTTCTATTAACTATATATACTTTATTTGCTATATTAGATAAATAAATACTTTCTTCAACAGCAGAATCTCCTCCACCAAGTACTAATACGTCTTTTCCTTTGTAAAGTGGTGCATCACATATTGCACATCTACTAATATTTAAGTTTTTAATAGTTTTTTCAAAATCATTCACCTTAGGTTGTCTACCACTTGATAAAATAACAGTTTTAGAAGTATATTCGTTTTTAGGTGTAATTATTTTAAATACATTCTCTTCTTTTGTAATAGATTTAACTTCTTCAATTTTATATGGAATGTCTGCTTCTTTTATATGACTAAACATTTTGAATGCAAGATCTGGTCCACTTATACTGCCAAATCCTAGATAATTTTCAACTTTGTTTGTAGTATTTACTAATCCACCTGGACTACTTTTTTCAATTATTAAAGTATTCATGTTACTTCGTTTTGCATAAAGGGCTGCACTCATTCCACTTGGCCCCATTCCTATTATAATAACATCATACATATATTTCACCCCCCTTAGAAATTAATAACTTCCACTTTTTCTTTACTATTATACATTTCAGTAAGTTTAGGCTTTCTTGACTGAAGTAAAATAATCATAAATCCTATAATAAACATAATTATACTAGCAAGTTGCGCTACTTTGATATTACCAAGCATTAAATTAAATGTTGAATTTCTCATCCCTTCAAAAACAAATCTTCCAATACTATACCAAATTAGGTATCCACCAGTTGTAAAGCCTAATCTAGTGTATTTAAGTTTTCTAATTATTATAAGTATAATAAACCCAAGTAAGCACCAAAGAGATTCATAATAGAATAAAGGTGTATAATATACTCCTCCATTATTCATTCCATTTATAACAAATTCTGGTATAAACTTTAAACTATGAAGTTTTTCATAACTAGTTACTGCCCCGTAAATTTCACCATTAAAGAAATTACCCCATCTACCAATTGCCTGTGCCAAAAGTAAATATGGTGCACAAATATCAAGCATTCTATAAACTGATACTTTATATTTTTTACAATATATAATTAATGTTATTCCACCAACTAATATCCCTCCATGTATTGCAAGGCCACCTTTCCATACTTTAAATACTTCTATTATGTTTTTACTATAGTAACTAAAATCTTCAAATATACAGTAATATATTCTCGCACCTATTATTCCTAAAATAATTACCCAAAAAAGCATATTAGTTATAAAATCATTTTCTATTTTAAACTTCTTTGCTTCTTTACTTATAAGCATCCATGAAATAATAATACCAAGTAAAATTAATAAACTATACCACCTAACTTCAAAACCTCCAACTGTAAATGCCACTGGATTCATAAATTACCTTCTTTCTTTAATAGGATTAACAATTAAATTGTTTAATATAACATTAACTATACTAATAAATATAGCTATAAAGAATGGTATAATCCATCCACTTACAATAAATTTATTACCTAAAACTAAACTAGTTACCTTAAGTATTAAAACATTTATTAATGGACTACTAAGACCTAATGTTAACATATTAATTGGTAAAGTTAAAAATTCAAATAAAGGTTTTAAATAAACACTAAATACACTTATTAGTATGCTGGCTAAACATGCATACCAAAAACTTTCTACATAAAAACTTTTAAATAAATAACTTGCTAACATAAGTGATAAAGCACCTGTTAAAAGTTCTAATATTAAACTAACTATTTCTCTAACTTTTTTATTCATTACATTCACTCTCTTTCCATAATTATTATATTAAATAAATTAAAGTTTTACAATATCAAACTAAATATTTCACTTATTTTTCAGTAAAGAAAAAACTACTTTTTTCAAGTAATTTTTTTATTTTAAATATTTTTTTAAATACATTCCTGTGTAACTACCATTACATTTGACTACTTCTTCAGGTGTACCACATACAACTATTTCTCCACCTTTGTCTCCACCTTCAGGACCTAAATCAATAATATAGTCGGCTACTTTTATTATATCTAAGTTATGTTCAATTACTATAACAGTATCTCCATTATCAACTATTCTATTTAATATAACCAAAAGTTTCTTTATATCATCTATATGAAGTCCAGTTGAAGGTTCATCTAGTATAAATACACTTTTACCAGTAGGTTTCTTTTGAAGTTCTTTTGCAAGTTTTACACGACATGCTTCTCCACCAGAAAGCGTTACTGCATTTTGACCAAGTTTAACATAACCTAGACCAACATCATGCATAGTTTCTAATATTCTTTTAACTTTAGGAACATTTTCAAATACTTCTAATGCTTCATCTACTCTTAAATCTAAAACATCTGCTATACTTAAACCTTTAAATTTAATATTAAGTGTTTCTTTATTATACTTTTTACCATGACATACATCACACGGAACATACACATCAGGTAAGAAATGCATTTCTATCTTTTTAACTCCATCACCTTGACATGCTTCACATCTTCCACCTTTTACATTAAAACTAAATCTACTTTTAGTATATCCTCTTAACTTAGCCTCTTTAGTTTCTGTAAATACATCCCTTATTAAGTCAAATAATCCTACATAAGTAGCTGGATTACTTCTTGGTGTTCTTCCAATTGGGTCTTGACTAATATAAACTACTTTATCAACATCTTCTATTCCTTTAATTGTTTTAAATTTACCTGGAGTTTCTTTGGAACGATAAATTGTACTAGCCAGTTTCTTATAAAGAATTTCATTTACTAAACTAGATTTACCACTTCCACTTACTCCTGTAACACATGTAAATGTTCCTTTAGGAAATTTAACATTAACCTTTTTTAGGTTATGTTCTTCACATCCTTTAATTTCAATAAACTTTCCATTTCCTTTTCTTCTCTTTTTAGGAACGTCTATGCCTAGTTCTCCAGTTAAATATTTTCCTGTTAAACTATTCTTATTTTTCATCACTTCTAAAGGAGTACCTGCAGCAACAACGTAGCCTCCATTTTCTCCAGCACCTGGACCAATGTCAATTAAATAGTCACTTGCAAGCATGGTGTCAGTATCATGTTCGACTACTATTAAAGTATTACCTAAGTCTCTCATTTCTTTTAAACTATTAATTAATTTATCATTATCTCTTTGATGAAGTCCAATACTAGGTTCATCTAATACATAAAGTATTCCACTCAATTTACTACCTATTTGAGTGGCTAATCTTATTCTTTGACTTTCTCCACCACTCAAACTTGACGCACTTCTGGATAATGTTAAATATTCTAGTCCTACATTCTTTAAAAAATGTAATCTTTCTTTAATTTCTTTTAATATCAAGAATGAAATATTCTCTTGTTCTTTAGTTAATTTAATATTATCAAAATATGTAACTAAGTCCCCATTACTATAATTAGTTATGTCATATATATTTTTTCCATCAATAAATACATTTAATATCTTTTCACTAAGACGTTTACCTTTACAAACTGGACAAGGATTTTCTTTCATATAACTTTCTATCCAAGTTCTAATACTAGGACTGTTTGTTTCCATATATCTTCTTTCTAAATTAGTTATTATTCCTTCAAAATAATCATAACTTTTTAAAATACTACCACTTCTTGTATGAACATTAAAGTGTATCTTATCTTTAGAACCATAAAATATAGTATTAAATTCATCTTTAGTTAAATCTTTAACTGGTTTACTTAAATCAATATTATAATATTTACATACACTATCTAATTTCTTAAAATATATACTTAATGTTTCACCACTTTGGAAACTAGTTACTGCACCATTTAATATTGATAAACTTTTATCAGGTACAAGTAAGTCTTCATCTATTGACATTTTAACACCTAAGCCTTTACACTCAGGACATGCTCCATAAGGACTATTAAATGAAAACATACGAGGCTCAAGTTCTTCTAAACTATAATCACAAAGTGGACAAGCATAGTTTTCACTCATAAGTATTTCCTTGTCTCCAAGTATGTTTATAAGTACCTTCCCATTAGCCATCTTACATGATAATTCAATTGCTTCAAATAGTCTACTTCTTGACTTTTCGTTTACAGTCATTCTGTCAACTATTAAATTAATAACGTGCTTAATATTTTTCTCTAAAACTATATCTTCACTTAAATCTCTATTTTCTCCATCAACTCTAACTCTAGAAAAACCATCTTTTCTTAAATCTTCAAATAAATCTTTAAATGTTCCTTTTTCTCCTCTTGCAATAGGACTCATTATTTCTAACTTAGTACCCTCTGGGTAATCCATTATCTTGTTAACCATCTCTTCAATAGACTGACTCTTAATAGGATTTTTATGTATAGGACAATAAGGTACACCAATTCTTGCAAATAATAGTCTTAAATAGTCATATATTTCTGTAACAGTACCTACTGTACTTCTAGGATTCTTATTAGTAGTCTTTTGGTCAATACTAATACTTGGACTTAGTCCATCAATAGAATCTACTTCAGGTTTTTCACTTCCTCCCAAAAATTGTCTTGCATATGCACTTAAACTTTCAACATATCTCCTTTGTCCTTCAGCATAAATAGTATCAAAAGCCAAACTAGACTTTCCACTTCCACTTACACCAGTCATAACAACTAACTTATTTTTTGGTATTTCGATATCAATATTCTTTAAATTATTTTCTCTTGCTCCTTTAATAATTATTTTATCCATAGCATTACCTCACTATCTAATATTCACTAAATTATTCTTTTTATTCAAGAACATTAATATAATAGCAAACAAAGTTTCATATGTCAAGCAAACAAATGAAAAAAGTTTATATTTTTTATAAACTTACTTCAAAAGGATAATCTCTTTTACCAGTACCCCTTACCCATTTAACATTGGCTTTTAAATTAATAACAGGTCTTATATTTAGTTTTTCACTCATGTAGTTAGTTGATAATCTATCAGTTGTTACAGTAAACATTACACCATTACTTCCATTATATGAAAATGGACTCATTGTATAGTATTCACCACTTCCAGTAAACCAAAATTTAATATTTTCTATTGTAGTAAATACTTTTCCTCCTGCAAAAACTATTTCATCAGCATTTATTAAACCAACACTTTGATTAGTTATTAAATTACTTCCAGTACAATTATAATTTGGTTTAATGTTATCTTCATTATTTAACCATTCTCCATTTATAAGAGAATAACCTTGTAATCTTTGATAAGACCCATAATAAATTTTTCCATTTGATGAATACACACTAGTTGTATCATTACAGAAATTTGCAGTAGTGCTTATATAACTATTATAACTACTTAAATTATTATTAAACCATGTATTTAAAATACTTTTAATGTTAGAAGTATTATAATTAAAATAATCTACATTGTTTTTTAAACAATTGCCATTTGTATCTTTATAATAACAGTCTTTACTTATAAAATCATTTTCATCATTTTCATTTTGTCCACTATATATTAGTCTTACACTTCCGTCTGAGTTTGTTCTTATTATTCTCCAGTAGAATCCTCCAAATTTGACCCAGTTATTTATTTTGACTGTTTCGGTATCTATCCCACTAAAATAATAAACAACTTTACTATTTTCTTCTCCCTCATATATAGTATTAACTGTATTCTTATAAAATAGTGTATTAAACTCTGTTCTAGTACTAACTCTTGAATTATAATACTTTATAGCATCAACTAGAGTACTATTTTCTCCAGGACTATTTAATGAAGTTATAACTTCACATGTTTGATTCTTGTTAAAGTTAGTAATAATAACTTTATTTCCGTCAACATTTCCTACTGCTCCATTATCACATGTTACACTACTTACTATATAACCATTATCTGGTGTTATATTAAAAATAGCAGTTCTAAAAGCATATTTAACATTTCTATCACTTATCCCATTGTTAACTTTTACTTCTATTCTAGTACTTCTAAGTGTATTATCTATATCAAAAAAATTAACTATTTCACCTTTTTCATTCAAATAAGAAATTACACATGCATTCTCACTAATTGTCTTCTTAGTTTTAGGATTAACTAAATCAAAATTAAGAAGTCCTTCATTTTGTAAAGTATATAACCTAGTACACTTTTCAGTCATAGAACCATTTAGTATTTCTTTAACATAACCTTCATATTGACTAATGTATGTATCAGTTGCTTCTTCTACAGTTTCATATAATTCTTTCATAGCTTTTTCTTCACTTTTCTTTTGTATTTCATCTATTCCAAATATGGAACCTACTGTTAAAACTGAGAGGATAACTATAACTAATAATATTTCTATTAATGTAAAACCACTCTTTTTATTCATATTATTTACACCCTAGTATAATGATACCACATTTATAAAAGAAAAAAAAGGCTTATTTTTGTTTGAGTTTCGGTTTGTTATTTAGTTTGAGTTTCGTTTTTTTACTCTGAAAATTCAGAAAAAAACATAAATTTATGTTATACTAATGACTTTCCGTTAGAAATTTAGTACAATAAATAAAAGGAGATGATATTATGATAGATAAAATTCCAGAAAATCTTTTAAAGTTAATTAAAGATGGGGAATCTTCAATAGTTGAGTTTAAAACAGCAAAAAAGAATCTTCCAGATAGTCTATTTGAAACTGTTTGTTCAATGTTAAACAGAAATGGTGGACATATTTTTTTAGGTGTTCAAGATGATGGAGAAATTATAGGTGTATATAAAGACTATGTTAAAAATATGAAAAAGGATTTCGCTAATTTATGTAATAATAGCGAGAAGATAAGTCCAACTGCTCATCTTGAAATAAAAGAATATATGTATAGTGAAAAAGAAATATTATACATATATGTGTATGAAAGCTCTGATGTGCATAAAACATCAAATAGAATATTCGATAGAAATGAAGATGGCGATTTTGAAATTACAGGAAATACATCACTAATTTCACAATTATACATAAGAAAAAGTAGTACTTATATAGAAAATAAAATATATCCGTTCGCTACAATTGATGATTTGAGAAAAGAATTAATTGATAAAGCTAGAAATATGGCTGTAAATAGAGTAGCAAATCATCCATGGGCAAAAATGAATGATTTGGATATGTTAAGAAGTGCTTCTTTATACGAGAAAAATTTACAGACAGGAGAAGAAGGAATCAACCTTGCTGGATTGCTATTATTTGGTAAAGACGATGTAATAGCATCAGCATTGTCTTACTATAAGACAGATGCAATATTAAAAGTTGACAATGTTGATAGATATGATGATAGAGATGATATTAGAACTAACTTAATAGAAAGTTATGAAAGATTAATTAATTTTGTTAAGAAGCATTTAAATGAAAAGTTTTATATGGATGGTAATCAAAGAATTAATATTAGAGATGTAATAGCTCGTGAGTTATGTGTAAATTTATTAATCCATAGAGAATATGCAAATCCAATCCCTGCTAGATTGATAATAACAAAAGAATCAATAATGACTGAAAATGCAAATAGACCAAGAAATATTGGCTATATTGACCTTAATAATTATTCTCCATATCCTAAGAACCCAAAAATAGCTAACTTTTTTAAAGAAATAGGTTTAGCAGAAGAATTAGGATCCGGAATAAAAACAATAACAAAATATAATAAAATATATAGTCGTGGAGTTCCAAGTTTTAAAGATGATGAGATTTTTACTGTAACTATTCCACTAACTGAAAAAGTTACAGGTATAGTACTGGATGCTATTGAAGAAATGGATGAATTGAAAATTAAACTATTCAATTATATTAAGAATAGTAATGGTGTAAGTCGTCAAGAAATTAATGATTATATGTATCCTTTATTCGATACAACAGATGAAAACGAATTAAACAATAAAACCAGATACATTATATATTTCTTGAAAGAACGAAATTTAATTCATAATAAAGGCACAAAAAACAAACCAAAATGGATATCAAAAAAATAAAATGTATGCAAATGTTTATAGCTGTTAATAAATGTTAACAACTGCAAACAACTGCAAACAACTGCAAACAACTGCAAACAACCGCAAACAACTGCAAACAAATATAATTAATAATTTTTAATAAAATATTAAGAACATTATTTGTTCTTTTTTTGTATTTATTGAAATGTGTAAATGGTATACTAATGACTTTTCGTTAGAAATTTGGCACAATTATTCATGTAAACACCTACAGTTATTTTGTTTAGTACTAATTTTAGACTTTAATTAAATTATACTAAATTTTGGATTTGTTTACCTCGTTTTTAAAGCAAAAAGATGAAGAATCTATAATTTTCTTCTTCTTTTTTTAGTTATCAACAAATTTTACTGGAACTCAAATTATTTAGCCTCTACAATTAATTTAATAGCAGTTCTTTCTTCACCATCAAGTACTATATCACTAAATGCTGGGGTACAAATTAAATTTTTACCAGTAGGTGCCACATACCCTCTTGCTATTGCTATACCTTTAATTGCTTGATTAAGTGCTCCTGCTCCTATTGCTTGCATTTCAACTGAATCATTGGATTCTCTAAATAAATTTGCAAGCGCTCCTGCAACTTTTTGTGGTGCACTTTTACTAGATACTTTAATAATATCCATAATATATTCCCCCTTAATAAAATATATTTTTTTATAAGAAAAAAAGACCAATTATTTTTCTTTTCTTGGTCTTCCAACTTTTCTTTTAATAGTTTCTTTTACTACTTCTTTTTCTACTTCTCTTTTTGCTTTTTTAACTTCCTTCTTAATAGGTTTAACTATATTTTTTTCAATATCTTTTTTTACTGGTTTAACCTTTTTATCAATTTCTTTTTTAACAGGTGCAACTTTCTTTTTTACTTCTTTCTTAACTGGTTTAAGTTCACGTTTAATTTTCTTTTCAATAGGTTTTACTTCTTTTTTAACTTTTTTAATTTCTTTCTTAACTTCTTTACCTACATCTTTCCCATTTACCTTAACAGAAACTTTTTTACCAGGCATTTTTTCCATGCTAATACTAGCTTCTTTTACTTCATCTTCATTTTTAATTGCATCTATCATTTCTAAATTATTATATTCACTATCTACTACACTATTAACTAACTTATCAAACATATCTTGTGTTACACATAACTCAAAAACACTCTCTATAGTTAGTATTACACCTAGACTAATAAAATAATATCCAAACATTAAAGTAGGAACAGTAACAGCTTTATATAAATTAATGCATGTTAACATTCCTAAAAATCCAATTAGGAAAGTACAAATAAATTTAACTGTCCACATATAACTATTTTCACTTTTTAATGTGAATACTTTATAACATCTATTAGCTAGCATTAAAACAGTAAATATAACCATACCAGTACCTAAAACTACTTCGTTATCATAACTTTTAAGTGCAAACATAAAAGTTGCAGTTATAATATTTATTAATGCTAAAAGAAGTATTTCATAGTCTCCTTCTTTTCTTTTAATAAAGTAACATATTACTGAAAAGAAAGAAAATATAAAGAATAATATACTTGTATAAAGTACCATATCTAATAAACCAAAACTCTTAAATATCATTATAACAATACCCATAATTATAACTAGTACTGATAAAACTACTTGACTAATTAAGGATATATCCATTTGTGATTTCTTCATCACAGCCACCTCTATTCTAAAATAATTTTACAAAATATTTATAATAAAGTCAAGTGATAATTAAAAAAGAAGCATATGCTTCTAATTATTTTTAAGGTTACATTCATTAACACTTACAAATTTGTTTCCCTTAAGTCTGTATACTATATTACATTCACCTAATTTGTCATAATATATTAATCTATAAACAAATTCTTTTTTACCATCATTAAATATATCCATAACATTACTAATAATTCCAGACCCTACTTTTAATGAGTCAGTATTTTCTTGTTTAAAGATTATACTGTATTTTCCTTCATCATTATATATTAAATAATTAAAATAATTACTACTTTCTATAGAACTCATAATTGTATAGATTTCTTCATATTTTCCATCATTATCAAAATCATCTATTATTTTTTTACTATAACTTATATCATTTATATTAACAGATAATTTATTTTTACCTAATATATCATACATTTCATCTTGACCAATATCAGTACTATTTACCATATAAGATTTAATATTTGAACCATTATAACCATATAAACTATCTTCATATTTTATACTATTATTATTGTTATCAAATATATAAAACTTGGATAAATTATTATCATAATATAATGTATACTTACCAATATCTTGTCCATCAATACTTACATTGTATTCTTTATTATTATATTCATTTATATTACTAGTTTTATCAATACATTTCCATTTTTTACATTCTAAAATAGTGAGTGGATCAAGTATCAAAGTATAAGTATATTTTTCATAATATTTTTCTATTACTAAGTATAAGCCATACATTATGAATGAAAATAGTAGTAAAAACATAATAATCATTATTTCAAAATTATTCTTTTTTTCCATAAATTTACCCCTTATCTAAATTTATAACCTATCATGTATACAACTCCTTTATCGCTGTATGTAGGTAATACTGTTTTTCCATTGCTTGCTGGATCTGACATGTAAATTGTGCTTCCACTTACTCCCGTTACATATACCCAGTGTTGATTAGGCTCTGCTTTTACTCTTAAGATTATTTGGTACCCTTGATTTAAATAGTTACTTATAGTTAGAGCTTTTTGTCCAATACTTCCTGTTAAACTTACACCCACTCTGTCAGTTTGTCTATTATAACCATTAGCGAGTACTGCGTTTAATGCACATGTTGCATCTAGATTATTACCGCTTAAACAATGATTAGCATTTATTACATCTATAAATACTCCTGGATTAAAATTATTTACTTTTAACTGAGCACCACTTGCTGCAAGGGCTTTTGCATGTGCAGTTATAAAGCATCCTATGCTAGCCATATTACTACTTCCTACTGATTTATTACCCCATTGTGGATCACCTTGTCTCCAGTTATCCCAGTCTCCACTTGCAAAAGTACAACTAGGATTTGATAAAGAACTTTCTCCATAAGTTAGACGAAGCATCTCTATATAATCCTTTCCTTCTTTTGCCATTTTATTCCAAGCATGTTGTGTGGTACTTGTATATGGAGTATTTATTGTATTTCCATTATTATCTTGTAAAACTACACCACTTACACTTTTAACAGCTTTTCTAACATATGAATCATTTGGTAAGGGACTTACACTTACACATGTGCTTCCTGGAGGAGTAGTACCACTTTTATATAAACTTACAACACCTCTTTCTCCGATACATCTATCACATCCAGCATCTGGATCACAATAAGTTTGATCATAAGTGGAATTAGTTATTCTAAGTATTTTTTGACCATTTTCTTCCATTAAATGTCCACGATTTAATACATAATTTCTGGCCGCGATTGCTTGAGCTTTAATTGCTTCTTCGGGAGCAGAACCATTTTCTGCATATACAACACCTAAAATATATTTTTCAAAATCAACTAATTCTTGTCCTTCAATTTCATCTCCAGTATTTACTCCTGGAACTGCTGAGTTTTTAGCATGTACTAGTTTTACTTTTATACCACTCATGTTTGTTCCGTTTACTGTATATGTACAATTTGTAGTACTTCCTGAATTTGAATCTGTTACTACAGTATTTGGATAACCTAATACATAATTAGTATAGTCTTGTCTTGATCTAATATATTCCATTATTTCTTCTATATTTCTATTTACTTTGTAATCAAATGGTACTTCGATAAAATCTATTGTATATTCTTTTTTATATTTAGGATATGTTTTATAAATAAATCCATCTTGATATGTATATGTTCCATCATATCTTGGGTAATATGGATTATTTATAACAATTGTAGGTATTTCTTCATCATGTGTTGTTAAATCTAATTTAGTACTATAAATTGCTAGACTAGGTTTAGGTCCTAAATCATTTTCTAATTGTTCTAAACATTCACTACTAGTCATTCCATATGCTTTTATTACATTACTATCTCTTTGGAAAGAACTAGCAACATTACTTCCAAATCTTAAATATGCTTGAAATTTAGTTTCACTTATTTCGTTATAAACGTAATCATTAAACGAGTAACAAGCACCTAGTCCTGTTTTTTCATCAACTATCCATTGGTAATAGTGAACATCTTCTTGTTTAAAGTTATATTCTAATATGTAATTATCAAGTAAGTAATCTATATCTTCTTTTTTATATATACCTGTTTCAAAAAGAGTTGCAACTGCATCTAAGTCTGTAGCTTGTACTGTATTATCATCAGGTTGTTTTACTTCTATAAACATATGTCCATCTTTATCAATGTTTTGAGTATCATATGCATAATAGAACGAACTAAAGAAGTAACCTGGTCCTAAAGTACTTATGCCTGGTAATGCTTCTTTCTTTTCAAGAGATTTCCTTATATATAAACATAAGTCTTGTCTATTAGATAGGTTATATATTCCTACAAAATGTTTTAATTTATTTAGCCAACTTACTGGTCCACATGGGTCAGTTACGTTTTCATCAAATATATCATCTATATCTTCTCTACTTAGGTATTCATTATATTTTTTATTAAATACTTCATATGAATCATTTCCTGTTAAACCAAATTTAATCATTAAGTTTTGTACAACCATTGAAAATACAGTTGCTACTATTATAATTAGGAATACTTTTAAGATGAATCCTCCACTTAAAATAGTACCTAATATTTTAAATTTTTTATTTTTACCAATAAATATATCTTTTAATGTTTTTGTTGTTTTCTTTTTATTATCTTTTTTTAATTTATTAACTAGTTTTTTACCTTCTTTAATAGTGTTCGCACTATTATTTAATTTGTTATTAAGATTATTAAAAGTTGAAGATTTTTCTTCATCAGTACTAGACATTGCATCCATTAAGTTAGATGTTGCATTTTTAACTGTATTAGCCCCCATACTAGCCATAGATGAACTTAAGTTATTTCTTTTTGTGTTATTTATTTTAGAATTTATGTTATTTATATCTTCATTATTGACAGAAGAGCCCACTTTTTTAGGTGAGCTTATGTCTTTATTATTTAAATTTTTATTTTCTTCTGTCATAACAATTACCTCTCTTATAGTCCTCCACCAGAGCCAAATGAATCTAACTCTTCTTGAGTTGCTATTACATTGATTCTCATTCTACGTGATCCACACACAAATAGTGCTTCTCCTTGATTATATCTTTTTATGCTTTCTTTTTCTTGATCATTCAAGTCTATTAATCTACTTAAATCTTCTACAGCTTGTTTCTTTAAGCCCATTACTAAATAGTAACTTGCATTATCAAATATTGCTTTACCATGTACGATTACTTCTGGACTTGCAAAGTCAGTAGGTTGTTGTGTAATAATTATTGTACCTGTGTTATATTTTCTACTTCTTCTTTGTACTTGTGCTAGGAACTCTGCTCCTAAAGTATTTCTATCAGCTAGAAGTGTGTGTGCTTCATCTACCATAAGTATTGTATTAGTGTCTTTGTCTAGACATAATCCCCACGCATGCTTTAATATGTTAAAGAATAAAGCATTTCTTATGTTAGCATCACTATTCATTAATTCTCTTATATTAAATACTATGAAGTCACTATTAGGCTCTACTGTAGTGTGTCCAGTAAAGTAATATCTTAATTCTTTTGTTAAAGGTCTTACTTTCAACTCAAGTTTTTCCATTACTTCTTTTTCACGAGTAGCTTCTACCATTGATAGAAGTCTTCCTTTAATAGTAGCATACACATCATCAAATGTTGGATAGTCTTCACTTGTAAACTTACTAAAATCTGTTTCATAGTCTATTTTGTATCTCTTATAAGTATCTTGGACTACTTCACTAAATAAGGTAAGTACGTCTTCTTCTATATCAGGACTATAGTACTTCATGAATGCTTTAAGTGACTGAAGTGTTCTAGTTAAAACAGCGTTACCTCCACCTTCTTCAGCGTCAGAGTCAACTATTACTTCAAGTGGATTTATCATTCCGTATTCTCCACCTAAACCTAGATTAATGAAGTCTCCTCCATAAAGTCTAGTCATGTCTTCCAACTCTCCTTCTGGGTCTATTGCAACTATCTTGTGTCCATTTCTTATGTTACTTCTTAAAAGTATCTTAGCAGCAGTTGATTTACCACTACCTGATGTACCTAAAATAATCATATTAGCATTATTTCTATTAAATTCTTTCTTAATTTGATATAAGAATTGATTAAATAATATAATACCACCAGAAAAGTCTACACCAAGTAAGCAAGATAATCCAGGGTCCTTGATACTATCAAATACAAATGGATACATTGCACTCATTGTAATACTTGGAATAGGTGTTCCTATTCTTTCTTCTATATCTGAATTTGGGAATATTGGTAAGCAACTTTTTAATATTTTTTCTTGTTCATACCTTAATACTATTCCTTTCATTCCCATAGCATCTAGATAATTCTTTACTTGAATCTTCTTATTTTCTAACTCTTCTTGACTATCAGCCATTACCATAACATGCATTTGGAAGTCAAATATTCTAGCCTGTGTACTTGTAAGCATTGTAATAAAGTTTTCAATACTTTCATAGTCTTGTCTAATTCTTTCTTGTATTGTTCTATCATGTTCATTTTGATATTTCATTTTCATATCAGCAATTTCTTTATTAAGCATTTTACTTAATACTGAAAAATCTATTGGTATGTGTTTTATTATTATTTTTATTCCAGAATATTGAGTTAGATTTGCAAGATATCCTTCGTTTATCATTTTAGGATAACTTATTACAGTTAAGAAACAACAATATTTACCACTTATAACCATATCCCCTGGTCTAAATTCTAGCCCTTTAGGCGCTAATTGACTTTTTAAGTTCATGAACCCATCACCGTCCCAAATTCCGTTTTACTTCCTGCATTTAAAAATCCATCTAGTAAGACTCTCAAATCATCATTAGTAGTTTGAGTAGCCATTAGTCCACATGTTGCTAATCCACTTATTAAGTTTTGTATTCTTTTTTGCATTATCTCAGGTCTTCTTTCTCTAAACAAGATATAATACTCAGTATCAGCAACACCTACTTCTTTACTCATAAATAAGTTAGCCTTATTTATGTCTTGCACAACTAATTTTTTAAGTACTGGAGTTTGTACATTATTATATAGTAATTGTAATTGACTTAAGTAAACGTTAATGTCTACTGGTCTATCAGCAACTATAATAGAAAATTCATAATCTAAAGTGTTATATAAGTTTCTTAAGTTATATATAACATTCTTTTGAGTATCATAGTCCATTATAAATATATTTTTTGGTTGTACTTTAACACCAGTTACTTGCATTCCATCATCTAGTTGAATCGCACCATTTAGTATAGATCTAATAGGTAACCAACTTTCAGTATTCTTACTTTTCACTGTACTCACTTCTCACACACCATCCTTTCCAATAATAAACTCTTCTATTAGATAAATATAAGTACATTTCTTTTAGAAAGCACATTACATTATGGTAATATGCTATAGGTATTACTAAGAATGAGCAAATACATACAGGTAATAATTTAATTATTAATGCTATTGAAGAGGTTGACTGAATTGCTATAAAGAACAACAGTGATGATCCAAGACCTGCTAAGAAAACAACTAAGTCTATACCTCTAAATACGTTAAATATAAGTTTACCATTCTTAGCATTAGCTGGTATTATATACATATTATTATTCATATTCTTTCTTCCTTTCTAATTCTATTTATTACTTTAATTATTGTTAGTTTTTCTTGGTGGGTGTTTATACTTTTCATCTCTTTGACTTCTTCTCCTATGAGGGTCACTTTCAATAAATTCTTTCTTTCGTTCTTCAATTGCTTTCTTTTCTTTTTCATATTTCGCAATTTCTCTTTGATATTCTCTATTATCGCTTTCTGCTTTAGATTTTGAATTATTATAAGAGTCATAACTAGTAATCTTTCTATCAGTGTATCCATTTTTATCAACAAATTCATTGTAATCACTGATTAAGTCTTTTAAGTTTTGATCGAAATTAGATGTTGGAACACTATCCACTGCAGAGAATGTATCCATTTTTCCTTTAATGTAACTATCTCTTTCTAAGTTATAAGTTTCTGCAAGTTCTTTCTTTCTATTTTCAACTCTATCTATGTCTATTTGACGATATTCTGGGTTGTCATTATAGAATAAGTTATCATTATTTATTCTAACTGCTTCTTGTAATTTACTTAGTTCTGCATCTCTTGACATGAATTCATTAAGTGAACCATGTTCACTAACAAATCCATTTCCTAGAGTATTTTCTATATTATTTCTAAGTTCATTAGCACGATTAGAGTTTTCTAGTTTCTTTTCTGTAGCTGCAATTAACTTATCTTTTTCTTTGATATCACCTTCAAATTTTGCAATAGTTGCCTCATCTCTGCCTTTTCCACCAAAGAAGTTTTCAACGCCACCTAACATAAATGCACCTAGGCCACCAGCACCTGCAACGCGAGCTCCTGTTGCAAGAGCACCTTTTGTATTTCCTACAACAGTTCCAGCAAGTCCTACAGCATTTTTTGCTGCTGCACCTTTTGTCGCACCATTCCATGCACCTGAGAATCCTCCAGCTACTATTCCACCTAGTCCACCAGAAATTCCACCAGCAACAGCTCCAGTCATTAGTCCTAGAGTTCCTCCAACTGAACCCATAAGGGCTGCCTTAAATCCTTTGCCTGCATCACCTAATCCTAATTTAGTACCAAGAGCTTCTTCAATTAATTTAGGTAGTTCTTTAGCTGCTTGAAAGCATGCTATAATAAGTAATATTTCTACTAGGAATGTTGCATCTAATGAAATGGAACCAGTTGTTGCAGTATCTGTTAACTTCCCTAGTTGTCCAAATATTCCTTCTACTAAATTTAATAATACAAATGCCATATAAATTGTTAAAATTCTAATAAACATCGAAATGTAGATACCTGAATATGTTTTTGCAAAATTAGCAAGTTTTTTATTTTGTTTTGGATCTATTGACAATATAATTGGAATTGGAGATATTACTTGTAATATGAATAATTTAAATAATCGAACTCCAAGTTCTATTGCAAAACTTCCAAAATAGTATATTAGCATAATTCCGACTACTGTTGTTAAAATTGGAATGTAATGAAAGTCTGAAGAATAAGCATAATCTGAAAGTGTTAGTATACTCGCTTCACCAGAGGCAACATGACTAACTGCAGCTTTTGCAGCATCACTAGTAAATGTTGTATCATCTCCTCTTTTGAATAGTATTAGGAATACTCCATTTACAAAACTTTTAGATGTTTGTTCTTCACTATAGTCAGGATATTCAGCTTCAGGACCATATATTATTTGTTGTATGGTACCATTATCAATAACTGAAGTAGAAAAATCATATAAAAAGTCAAATATAAATTTGCTTGATGCTAGTAATAATATAGCTATAACTGTATTTTTTACTATTTTGCTTCCGTTTTTGCTAGCATTATCTGCATCTGATGGATTAATTATGTAATTAATTAGTGATATTCCTAGTCTAAATAAAGCATATACTCCACCTAGAACCATTACTCTGTACATAATAGCTTCTACAACATTAGTTCCATTAATTGAGTTAGAATTTATATTAAAGCGTGCTATTTCAAAGAATGCTTGTAAGCAGTATGCTGCTATACTATAGATTAAACTATCGAATAACAAGAGTATATCAAATACTATTGGTATTGCAAAACCGAGTACATTTAATCCTGTTAAAATAAAGCTCATAATTTATTCTCCTTTCATTTTTATTTGATTCCACATAATATATCTTGTTGACCTATTATATTACCTATCATATCTATAAATGTTGGCAATAAAAGTAATAAAATAACTATTATTAATCTTTTACCACACTTTTTAGCTGTAGGTATTAAATTGTCTTTATTTGCAGTGATTTGCGAAGCAAAATCTAACATACTAAAAAGTATTACTCCTAATATTGATACTATTTTCATTATAAAGAATGCTTTATTTAAATAGTATGCTGGGGTATTTTCAGTACTCGCACTTCCCAAATAGTTAACACAAGCTCCTATTGATGTAGAAGGTTTACCATTATTCCAAGCGTAATTATTGTCTCCGCTAACTGAATAGTTTGTACTTACTTTTATAGATGCTGCGTCTCCTCCACTAACAGGACTTGCTGTTATTAAAAATTTATTATCTTTTGCAGTGACATAGATATCTTTTGTACCGTTTTCAATAGCTGATTTTAAACTCTCCCAATCTTCTTTAGTTATTGCAAACCCTTTTTTATAAGATAAGTTGCCATTACCAGTCCATACATAGTTCCCACTTGCATTTTCATCAACTAGTGATTTATTACCATCTACACTGACATACCAGTTACCATTAACATCTTTATTTATTATGATATTACTTTGTTGTTTTCCTTTTGCTCTACATTGTTCAGCTGATTTTGTATCACCTATACTATTTAGTTCACATAAGTCAAAACCACCTTTAAATGTAGTACTTCCAGAATTTATTTCAGTAGTTGATTTGTCTATTAATAGTTTACCATCACTTAGATTAGAACTTAATACTAATACTTTTACTTTATTACCGTTAGTAGTTTTTCTTTCAGATTCTCTTGTGTATATTTTAATTAATGAGCAATCCCATTTAACATTACCATCATCATTCGTTCCAAAACTTTGAGCCGCATTAAAGCCATCAGAGTATGCAATGTAATATCTAGTGCCATTCTTTTCAACATAAGGATAATTTGATACATCAAGGTTTCCATCATTACTATATCTATTAATGCTTTTTCCTTTTACTGTCATTTTAAAATTTCCCAAATAATTATCTCCGTAAAAATTTATTGGTAAAGTTATACTTGATTTATCAGAGTTTTCATTAGTTGTATCATACAAAAATGTACAACTAAGTCCATCTTCAGCGTTAACGTAAGAAGTTATACATATAAAACTTAGTATAAATGTTAAAATAAATGTTAATCCTTTTTTCATAATCTAGAACACACTCCCACTACTTAACATTATATCATAAAAAAAGCACTTATAAAAGTGCTAATTTCATTTTTTAATTACATACCACTAGGAATATCAGTTTTATCAAATCCGCAATTTCCACTAAATGGATTAAAAGCACATTCAACACATGTTTCCCAGTCACCAGTAGCTACTAAACCAATTACAACTTTAGTAACAGTTATAACTAAATAAACAATAACTGCAGCAATAACTTTTTTTATTAAAAGATTCTGAGCTTTTTTAATATCATCCTCTTTTTTCTCCATTACTGCTTTAGCCATAGTGATCATACCAGATATGATTAATAATAAAGGTACTACTACTTTAATAGCCCAAATAACGTATCCGAATAAAGTCCATACAACTTTTAAATCTTCACACATTCCTAAAATATACATCATAATTTCTCCCTCTTTCTAAGTTAATTTTAATATAAAACTCTTATAATGTCAAATATTATCTATTATTTTACACTAAAATTTAAACATTCCTAATAATTTCCCCTTGCCATCGTCACTGTTTTTTCCAGTACTTTGCTTTACAAAGCCAAGTTTTGCAAGAAGTGTATTTACTTCCCTATTTACTTCTTTTCTTTCATCTAATGCAGGCATATTATAAAATACTTTACATCTTGTTTCATATTCAAATTCGCTCATTTCTCCATTTGATATAAAGCTTTTAACTAAAACTATTTTATCTTTACTATGTTTTTCAAAGACTCTTTTGTCTTTCATAAGAAGTTTATTTAATTTAATTGTAGATGGCTCTACTAAATATAGAACTTCATTACATATATCAGGATCAGCGAATCCATTTAAGTCAACTAATACAACATTATAATTTCTTTTTTTCATTAGTTCTTTAGCTAAATCTTGATTATTAGTTGAATACATATCTTTGTTATCATTAAAGTAATTAAAGTCTCTTCTATCTACTTCTAGAGCACACACACTATAATTAACTTCTAAATGTTTTTTTAACATATAAACTAGTGTAGTAGCACCAGCACCTTCAGTCAAAGCTTTAACCCCAATAATTCTTGTAATACCACTACCTTCACCTGCTTCATATACAACTGTATTATCAACATTATGAAGATGTGCTACATCTCTATAACTATTAGGATTATCAAGTAAATACTTTATTCCATCTACATTCCTAGTAAAATTATATATACCCATACTAATTAATTTAGAAAGATAATTTTTAGTATTACTTTCTTCACTATTATCTAAAAGTAAAATAACTTTATTCATATCAAAATTAATACTTAATTTTTGTAAATTGTCCAAGTTTTGATAGTTTTTAATAGCTGTTATATCAAGAATCATTCTGTCAAAATAGAAATTAGTAAATTGATCAACTATCTCACTTACTTCAAACTCACCTTCAATAGACTTAATTACTTCTATATCAAGATTCATAAGCATTTCTTTGTATTTATTAGCAATTATAACGTTCATAAGTCCTCCTATTCATTAATATGATATATTACTTTTGTTTCACCTTTTACAGGTACTGTAATATTGACCCATATAACAGGCAATTCTATTTTTACAAAAGTTGTTACTTTATAGTATTTACCTTCTCTAGTAGAAATACCTTTAACACAATAACCACCAGCATATAATGTAGTGTCATCTGTATCATCTGGGCATCTACCACTTACTGTTTCTTTATCAATAACGAAGCCTGCTTGTTTCAAGTAGTAATATATCTTATCTTCAGTAGTTTTTCCTTTATTAAGTTCTTCATCAGTTTTATTACGAACATCTCCTACACTTTTGGACATTCCTTCGTTTTGTTCGATTATATTAATTATTTTATTTTTAGCCTTAAATGCTTTAGTATAGTTTATAGATACAGCTAGGTATGCAGAAAAAAGCACTATGAATAGCGCCACGAATCCAAGTAACCATGAACCACCAAATGCTTCTCTCATACATTAACCTTCTTTCTTATTTTGCAGGATTTGTACCTTTTCCAGGTGGGCAACATTGCCAAGTAGTACCACCAGCATTATCACTTTTTGCTGAAGTACATCCATCAGATGTAGCACCATTTTCAGCTTTTTCTGCTTTCCAGTCAGAACCCATAGTATTACATGTATTTTGTACAATACTTTGTTGTATCATTGGCCAAACAAATGCATAGAATAATCCAGCAATAGCAGCAATAGCAACTACAGTGATAACTGTCATATTTAATTCTCCAGTTGCTTCTTTCATATTTCATCCTCCTCTATCATATTTTACATTTATTATTATACTTGATTTTTTATAGTTTATCAAGAATTTTAATAACACTTTTATCAAAAAATGACAAATTTACACTACAAATACCAATGTATAATAAATAATAAACAAGAATAACATTATAACCCCTTCAGTTTTAGATACAGTTTTTTTAGTACAAGAAAATATATAAATTATAAGTGCTGATAAAATTAACATTATTAAATCTATAACATTAAAGTTAATTAGTGTAATAGACCCATATATACTAACGGGAACACCTAAAACAATACAAATATTGAAAATATTACTTCCTATAATATTACCAACAAGTAAATCTTGTTCACCTTTTTTTGAAGAAACTATAGTAGTAACTAATTCAGGTAAAGAAGTACCAAATGCAATAATACTAAGAGAAATAACTCTTTCACTAAGTCCTAATAATTTAGCTATAGATGAAGCACTATTAACAACCATATTACTTCCCGCAATAATAGCCATTAATCCAACTATTACTAAAAATATAGATTGACCAATTTTAAACTTTGGTTTCTCTACTTTATCTCTTTTTTGTAAAGCAAGTGTAATGAGATAGTAAATAAAAATTGAAAAAAATAATAATAAAACAATGCCATCAGATCTAGTTATCTGATTACTTAATTGATTAGCTAACTTTATATCTAAAAACACAACAACTAAAAGTGTTGATATCAAAAGAGTTAAAGGTAACTCTTTCTTAACAGTTTCATCTTTTACTTTTATAGGTTTAATAACTGCTGCAATACCTAAAATTAAAAGTATATTTAAAATATTACTACCAATTGCATTACCAAGAACCATATCAGTATTTCCATTAGCAAGTGCACTCATAGATACAGCAAACTCTGGTGCACTAGTGCCAAAAGCCACTATTGTAAGTCCAATAAGCATTTTTGGAACTTTAAAATTTTGAGCAGTAGAAGATGCACCATCCACAAATATATCTGAGCCTTTAATTAAGAATATAAAACCTATAACTAATAAAATAATATCTAAAATTATAATTACTCTAACCTATATTAACACAAAATAATTATTTTAAATATTATTTTCTTTTTTTTACACTTCATTGAAATCTTTATGTAAAAAAAAGCACAAAACGTGCTTTTACATTGCTTGAAATGTTCTGATTATTGAAAGAAGTAATACTATCATTACTCCAACACCAGTAGTTGACAACATAACCATAGTCTTCTTTTCCATTTTTTCAAGTCTTTCTTTATATTTAGTTTCTCTACTTTTAGCTTGTAAGTTAGAAATTGTTCTAGAGAAAACAATTAGTTGTTCTTGCTTTCTTTCTTGATCTCCAAGTCCTAATCTATAGAGCAACCTCATCATTCTCATTGAATCTCTTACTGGATATTTAATAGCAAAAGCCATATAAGGATCTATACTTGAGTCACCTGCATTAATACTACTAGTTAATTCTTTTAATCCTTCCCTAAATATACTAGGAGCACTATCGATACTTTTACTAAGTGCTACTGGAACTGTGTAGTGTTGAATTAATATTTCCAAACTCTTTAAATAGTAAGGAAGTAATAAATCTATTTCATGTAAGTGTTTTTTATAGTAGTTTTTTAAATTTGTATATCCACTTTTAAATATAAAGTATCCTATTGCAAAACATATGATTAAATTTAAGAAAGATAATGTTTTAGTCATCATTAACATTATAAAGAATACAAATACTAATGTAAATAATCCATCTTTAACTCTTTTATTAAATAGAACATCTGCATCTACTTGATCTCCATATTTAGCCATTACAAGAAAATTAAAATCATCTTCTCTTAATAACTGAAATATTCTACTATTATCTTTTACAAATTTATTACCATCAATTTTACCGTTGGCAACTAACATGATAACCATAAGTATACCAACTACCATTATCTCCCACATCATTCGGCACCCACATCCTCGTTATAATATTTTTCTCCTGTAACTAAGAAATAAGTGTTTATAATTATTATTGCATGTAACATAAGTTTTACATACCATAAACTTACTAATCCCATATAAGTTTCATTACCAAGTAATATTTGAATTAGAGCTACTAAGAAATATAAAGCTACACCAAATGTAATAAAATGTTTATGAAAGTTTGCACGATCTATTCTATCTCTATATACATTTTCTACTAAACTATCTATATCCATCATCATACCTTCAAGTGCTTCACCTGAATCTTTAGCACCTTCATTAGTAATTTGTAAGAATAGTTGATGCATATTTCTAATAATATAATAGTCATATTTAGTATTCATGTATTCAATAGCACTATCTATAGTAGAACTAGAGTATGCTATTCTAATCATTTCATTAACATCACTAAGCATTGGTTCTTCTAAAACTCCACTATCTCTTACTCCTTCAAGTGACTTAACAAAAGATTGTGTAGTATTAAATTCCATAATTACATTAGTAGCATATACTTGAACTTGTTCAAATAAGAACTCACTATACACTCTATTGCATCTAAGATATGCTAAGTAAGGAATAAACATAATTGCTACAATAGCATAGAATATAGATATTATTATACTATAAAAGTATAAATATGAAACTATTCCAGCACCTCCAGCAAATATACAAACTTGTATAATGTATTGTCTTGGAGTATATTCTTGACCTAGTTCTTTAGTTTTTTCTCTTACCATCTTAAATGAATAAGGTGCATATTTATTGTATATATCTAATACACTTCTAGAAACATATTTATAAATATTTTCACCTTCACTTATTCTATATAAGGCTAGAAACATAAAGATGATAAATACTATAATTATCTCTATATACATAAGTCACCTCCATTTTAAATAACTTCTACTGTATCATTTTTAACTTCTTTTAAAGTACTACTTTCTTTTACAAAAGTTTCTTTTGGTAAATAAATACCTTGTGCATCTAAGTAATCTAAAAGTTTATTTGTAGGATTATGATATACTTCTACTCCATCCATTCCTTTAGAATAAAGAATATTACATTTTGCTTCGTTATCATCATCTACATAAAATTCACAAACTTCAACTATTTCTCTTTGGAATCTTCCATACTTTTTACTCATATAACCCTTTACATGAACACCTAAATGTATATATCTATGTATTGTTTTTAAGAATTGTTCTACATCTAAGTTAGTTTCAAGTAAGCTATATAAACGCATTGGAATACCACTAGCTTTATCTGAGTGAATTGTACTTAGTATGTTGTGTCCACTTGATATTGAGTTTCTGACTGCAGTAACTGCTTCAGCACTACGGACCTCAGATAAAAGTATCCATCTAGGGTTCTGTCTCATACAAGTAACTAGTACATCACTGTAACTTGCTATATTATTTGTCTTCATTGCAACTATATCTCTATGAGGAAATATTCTGTCTAAATGAAGTTCCAAAGTATCTTCAATTGTTATAATTTTTTCATTTTCTTTTGTATGACTTGCTAAATATTTAACAAGTTCTGTTTTACCACTACCAGTTTCACCACTAACTATTATGTTACAGTGTCCTTCAACACACTTAAATAAAAAGTCATGCATTGGTAAACTAATGTAGTTCTCATTAAGTAATTTTTCTTTATTAAGTCTAATCTTAGCTGGTGTTTTACGTATAACACACGCTATTCCATTTGTAGCAATTGAATCATGTACAAAGTTTAAACGTAGTTCTGCACTTTCAGCATCCAAAAATGGGCTAGCCATGTTAAAAGTTTTTCCCATTACGTTAGAGCACTGGAAGGCAAGTTTTTCCATAAGTGCATTATCAACACCAGGCTTTTCAACTCTTATAACACCTTGTGTTAGAGTTTTTAAGTGTATTTGCCCTCCATTAGAATATGATATATCTGTTATATCATCATTATTTAAATACTCTTTTAATGGTCCAAAATCAATTTGATCAAATATTGTATTGTTCATATTAGTCACCTATTATTCTAATGTTCCAACACCTTTGTTATCGATTTGTTCAGGTAATATTACAGTTTGACTTAGTATAAAGTCTCGAATGTATTCACTACTTACAATAGTTGCACTAGGGTTTTCACTATATGATTTATTTCTTGGAACTGGAATTAATTCACCACTTAAATAACTTGCTTTTCTAAGAAGTAAATGCATACTTTCAGGTACAGCAAATATTAATGAACTTGGTGCTTTTAATTGGCCACTATTTTCAAATACATGGTTACCACTAGCATCTTTTACAGCTAATACTTCAATACTTTCAATTAATTTTCCAAGTAATAGTTTACCAGTTTCATCATATGTTGAATAATATAAGTCAATATAGTTTCCTGGGAAAATTGAGTTACCATATGTAGTTTCAGTATTAACACTTAAACTAACTACAGTGTATCCATCAGGTATATCAGCCCATGCAGAGTCTGGCATTTCAGCCCATGTCACTAATGTTGACTTGTAAAATAAGCTTCCACTAGGAATAACAGTATTATAATTAGCATATTTTCCAATTATGTCACTTGCATTCATTACATTATTATTAGTAAGCATATTTTTAGGTATTTTAACGTAACCTATCATATCTTCAGTTATTTGTGTACGTGGTTGTATTTCAACCTTAGCATAAGGTACACTTATTGGATTAGTTTCTTGTTTAATTCTATAATTATAACCAAACCACAAAACTAAAACTGCTCCTATTACACAAAATATAGTAACTGTATTCTTATTACTAAAAAATCTTTTAAATGAAATCAATATCTTATTCATAACTCCTCCTATTCTAATAAATATTATAAAACAAAACACTTATAAAATCAATTATAAGTGTTATATTTTTTTAATATTTTGTTTCAAGTATTCCACTAAGTGCATTTATTATATCAAAGTTTACACTTGAATCAGTTGTAACCGAATAATTTTTAGTCTTAGTTTTAACTATTACTGTTGCTTTTGGAGGATATTCATATATCTCATAAAATTCTAAAGTATAATCTTTACTATCATTTACACTTTCAGCAAATCTTCTTGTAAAATTTTCTACAAATTTGCTTTCTATTATACGAATGTCTTCTGTTTCCATATAAAGCCCATAATCAATACTATCTATCATTGCTGCTTCCATAACTTCTCTAGTTAAATAATAATCTTCTTCGTTTGTACTGCTTAAATCTTGTATTAAAATCATTATAGTTATTACAAGTAATCCAAGTATAATTATTAAATATGTCCAATAAGTTTCTTTCATTTACTTCACCTACCTTTGATAGAAATATATTGATCCATTAGGCATATTTCTCATATTGTTTGTTTTTACTATGTTATTAAATTTAGTTAAGAATGTACTATAACATCTATAACTCTCTTCACAATCTAAACTATAATCTAAGTAATCGTTAACATCTTTATTGTATTCTCTAATTTCTTTTATGTCTTTTGCATTTAATTCAATTACATATTGTGGTTCTTTTTCAAGTATATTTTCTATTGATTGGATAGAATTAATTACATCTATTGCATTTACCCAGTTTCTACCAATAGTTCTTGTTCTTGTGTTTACCACACCAGGTTTTGTTGGACTATATTGTGAGTTAGGAAATAAATCAGTTGTATCTACACTTCTAAAGTACATTCCAAATCCTTTTGTTCTTGGATCGTCATCATCAATTGGATCACAGTCTTCTTTACTGTCATCACATGTGTAGCAGTCGTGGAAATTATCATCACAGTCATATTTATTTAAGTCATTTATTACTTGATACGCACATGTTAGACTGCCATCTCTAAATTTAGCTAATTTTCTTCTATCTGTAGAACCTATGTTTTTATAATCTATTTCTAAAGGATATTTACCAGTTAATGTGTTAGGAGATGTCGGATATAATTTATCTCCCATACATACCCAGTACCCTTCTCCATTTGAAGAATTTGCAACAGTTCCAGTAAACAGTTGAGTACATATTTCATTTCCTTGGTAGTGTGCTGTAGTTTTGCTTGCTCTTACACTTGCAATACCATTTGTTGGAATTCTTTGTGGTTTATTTATACATTTTGCACTTGTTTCTTCACCAGAACATTCATAATATACTAAGTCTTTATCAGTGCTCGAACCTAGGTCTTCTAAAGAACCACCACAGTCTCCACAGTAATCTTTCCATTCATTTGAATCATATATCCATGGGTTACCATAACCTGCATATTCTAGCATTGTTTCTGATTCTAGCATAGTTGTTGGATGTGGAATTAAATTGTTATATTGAACTCCGTTATATACTTCATTATAGTAGTTTATATCTATTTCATTACCAACATCATATTTTATAATTTCGTTATATGTTTCAGTATTTTGTTGTATATTACAGTTTTTAATATATTTAATTAATTTTTTTCTTTTATTAATCAAGTTATCGTATTGACTTTTTAGTCTTGCTGCAATTACTTTGGAACTTTCTACTGGTGTAACATTACAAGCAAAGACATCACATTCACAGATATACTTTAGTGTATCTTGTGCATCATATGAAGTAGAGTTTTGTACAGTATTAACTATTGCACCAATATATTCTTTCTCATTTAGTATTCTTGAGTTTGTAAATCCATAATTATTGCTTACTCCATTAACTGTATGATAATGATTTAATAAACCTGATGGACCAGCAGCAAAACTATATGGTTTCCCACCAGATATTGTTCCATTACATTTACCATTAACCCAGTTACCTGTACATATTGTAGGACAAGTTCCAGAACATCCTGGACAACTATATGGTGTAGGTTCATTTATTTCATGATTTGCATTTGTTTTCCATTGTGAGTATTGATTCCAAATTTCTAATATTTGGTCGTTTGTTGATTTGTAATCACCCAACCATCTTTCATAGTCAATAACTGATGCACATTGTCTTTTAGATTCAACAACTACACTGAAGTCACTACCATCAATTCCTTTAGCAGTTAAGTGATGCTTAAAACTTCTTCCTGCTTTTACTGTTTCTACATCCATGAAAGTGAATTCATTACTTTCCCTACAATACATCTCACAGTAGCCTCCACCATAAGTGTCTCCATATTCAACATAATATTTAGATTTTACTGTAGGATTAGAATTTAATACTGTACACATTACTTTGTCATAATATTTTCCAGTATTAGATTCTTCACAGTCACTAGGCATTTCATCTATAGGTTTTCCATCATTAGGACAATAATCTCCTGGATGATTATTACATTCTTCATCCATTTTACTACAATCAATTTCTTGACCATTTAATCCATAACATTTTCCAGTTTCTGGGTCTTGTTCACAAACTTTAGCATCGCATAAGTCAGCATCTTTAAGTTTTGCTTCTGCTTGACCAGGTTCAAAAATCCATGCATCTTGATATTTACTAGGGTCTGATGCTGAAACGTAATATCCTACTTTGCTAATCATATCTTTGCTGTTACTATAACCAATTATTATATCCATTGGACCTTTACAGTCTTCACTTTTCATTTGAACAGTGAATGTTATACATAGTTTATCACCACAAGGTTCTTTTGTTATGGTGTCGGCTGTCATTCCGTTTGATAATTTTATATAATCTATATTAGTATCGGTTGGAAAATTAGTTTCTATTTTAACTGTTAGTACTCCATTATTGAGTTCTGATGATTTTAACTCAATTTTAGGTGTCCACATGTCTTTTCCATTTTTAACTCCATTATATATGGATATTGCTTGACTAAGTTCACTTGCATGACCTTTAGAGTAAATAATACCATTTTTAGGTGACTTAGTAGAACCAGTGTATCCTTTGCTATCAATATAATTTTGTGTCATTCCGTAAATATTTGCCTTGTTGAAAAGGTTTTTACCATCCCAGAATCCGCTAGAACCGTGTCCCATTTTAGCAGCAACAAATCTTAAAGCCATTAAGGTAGCCATATCACTTGCACCTGCATTTTTAGCATCTATAAATGTTTGTGCAAGCATACATTCTAATGCATCTGTTGTTTTTTTACAATTTGATATATCAAAACTCTTCTTTAAAATATAAGTGTCGCCACCACTTTTAAATGGTTTACCAGGAAGTAAACAATATGCAGTTTCTCCATTAGCACTTAGTGTTTCGTGAGGTAAAGCTTTTTCACTTACTCCACTTTTTGAAACAGAACACATATATCTATAATTATCAGTGTTTCCACTTTTTGCCATATCCTTACCAGGTCTAGTTTTTGAATATTGTTTTAAGTAAACACCTGAACCATTTATTTTTACATCTTTAACAGTAATCTTTACACCTTTACTTTTCATTGCCTTAACTACATTTTGTTTACATGTAACTTCTGCTTTTATTTTTTTTGTACCATATGCTTCACTTGAAGATTTTTTACCTTTTTTTTCTGCTGAACAAGTAGCACGGTATTGAACCCATTCAGCTACTTCTGTATTTGGGTCTATTTTTCCACCTTGTTTTTCACAATCTTTTTTAGTCATTTCTTTTGAACTTGTACCCTTCCAATTGTATGTTGAAAAATAATCATAATTCCATCCAGTTGATGAAACTGTAACCCTATCTTTTAGAGCATACACACTTAGTGGACTAAGTAAAATAATAAGTAATAATATTTTAGTAAACTTCTTATACATATTCTTTGTTCCCCCTTTTGTAAATAATAATTCTAACAATATAAATGCCTGCGATTAGTACGAAAGGTATAAAAGCATAAAGCCAATAACTTTTGATGAAATCCCAAACTTTTTGACCGAATGACTTATCTAATTCCACTCTAGAGGCTTCTATTTCTTTAATTAATTTTGCCTCTGTCATGTCACCCCTATCATAAAAAGGATCACACATATCGATTTTTCCAATCATTCCCTCGCAGTACTCCATATCTGATACAAAATTGTATCTAGGTGTTGTAACATTGAAAGCCTTAATTGCACTTGTACTACATGTTTTATCTGTACTATAAACTTTGAAAGTATAATTAATTTTACTGGATATTGATTTTGAAGTTATAGTAATCTTTCCTTCATCAGTATCACTATAATTGTAAGTAACACTTTCATCATCATAGTCTTCACTTACAAGTAAATACATATCTTCTGTTAAACCATAAACTAGTATTTCTACTTTACTTTCTTCGTTCGATGAAATATTAAATAACTGATAACTTACGTTTTCTATATCAGCCTTAACATCACTACATTCAGCATTAAGAACATTAATACTTATAAACATAGAAATGGCAAATAAAAATAGTTTTTTCATAATTCTCCTCCACTACTATCAAGTTAATTATATCAAAAAAAAAGAAAAATGTACACTATAAACCATGTTTAATTTTTCTTAATTTTCCACTAAATATAAAATATGATGATAAAGAACTTATAGTAACTAATATTACAGGTATATATGCTTTTTTTATAAAGGCTAATATTTTAGTCCAAAATGTGATATTTTCTTCTTCTTTATTGTTATCATTTGGATTAATTACTACATCACCTTTAATTAATTTGTTAAATGTGTTTTCACTAATTTTATAGTCTAAAAATTTATTAGTGCATACACTCAATGTTTCATGACCTAAACATCTACTATTATTATAATATGGATTTATATAGGGTATTGTTTTATAAACAATTCTTAAATCATTTAGGTAGCATTCACTATTACTAGATCCTTTTACATAAAGTTTTATTTGTCTTCCTTCAGTTAAACCATTCACTGTTACTATTCCATCTACTGGAGTATAGTCATCAAGTCCGTAAGTTACAAACATATCATTTGTTACATTGGTTAATGTTAAAGTAAAAGTGCCATCTTCTTTATAATCTAAGGTAGTATCAATATAGGATGAAAGTGCATTTAATTCTTTTAGCCTACTATAAGAACACTCGCCATTAACTAAAGGTAATAAACAAAAAAATGCAAGTATAAAAAAGAATATTTTTTTCATTTAATCACTCCTTTTATTCTGATAAAATTATAACACAATTTATATATATTTATCAATTATTAGTTGTAAAAAAAATGAAAATATGATAACATACTAATAGAATAAAGAGGTTGATATTATGTTTGGAACGATTAAAGCAATTAATAAAAACTATGCAATAGTAAATTTGTTAACTGATGCTAAAAATTTAGGAGATATACTTAACTTGCATGTAGTTTTTATTGATAAAGATAAGAAAATATTAGGAGAAGTTGAAGATATTATTGATAATACGGCTAAAATTAACTTTTTAGGTGAACTTACTAAAAACTCGTTTTTAGGTGGTTTAATTAAAAAACCTAGTTTAAGTTCAGAAGTTAGAGTTATTACACAAGATGAACTTCAAATAATAGTAGGCGCAAATGAGAAAGCACTTACTTTAGGAGTTTCTCCACTTTATAAAGATTATCCTGTTAAAGTAGACTTAAATGATTTATTTAGTAACCATGCTGCTATTTTTGGTAACTCAGGTTCTGGTAAAACTTATGGAATATGTAGAATAATTCAAAATTTAATGAGTTTACCAAGTGTACCTTATAAGGCTAATTTATTTATATTTGATTCTTATGGAGAATATATAAATGCACTTAAAGATATTAATAGTATTAATCCTGAACTTCATTATAAGTTAATAACTACTAATAAGAAAATTGATGGGGAAAAACTACAAATTCCAGTATCTTTACTAACTTTAGATGATTTATTAAATTTACTTGAAGCAACTAGTTATGGTCAAATACCAATTCTTGAACAAACTATAGAACTTGCTAAGATATTCGCTAGTGATGCTAAAGAAGTAAAAGATTATAAGAATCACTTACTTGCTAAAGCTATTACTTCTATCATGTATACTAATCAAACTAGTGCTAAAATTAGAGACCAAATCTTTGATATTTTATCAAATACTCATACTGATGAGTTAAGTCTTGATACCATAGTACCTGGAATTGGATATACTAGAGTTTTTAGGAAATGTTTTGATATTGACAGTGAAGGAAGATTTGGAGAAAGGACATTAATTACTGAATATATTGGAAGTTTTGTTAGAGAAAATGAAGACTGGAATATAAATACTGATAATGTAACGTATGGTTTAAAAGACTTAGAAGTAGCCTTATCGTTTACTTTATTTAGTGAAAGATATTTATTAAATAATGAAATGTATAATGAAGCAATAAGTTTAAAAGTAAAACTTCATAATTTAATTAATTCTCCAAATAGTGAATTTTTTACAAGTAGGAAATTTAAGAATGTTAAAAATTTTATAGCTAATCTAGTTACTACAAAAGAAGGAAAGAAAGCACAAATTATAAATATAAACTTAGAAGATGTTGATGATAGATTTGCTAGAACTGTTACAAAGATATTTAGTAGAATGTTCTTATTATTTGGTAAAACTAATGAACCACGTGCAAGTATTCCTATTCATATTTTACTTGAAGAAGCACATAGATATGTTAGAGAGGACACTGATGCTGATTTAATTGGGTATAATATTTTTGAGAGAATTGCTAAAGAAGGAAGAAAACATGGTGTTATATTAGATTTAATTACTCAAAGACCAACTGATTTAAATGGAAATGTAATAAGTCAGTTAGATAACTTTATTATATTTAAGATTACTCACCCACTTGATTTGGATTATATTGAAAGAATGATACCTAATATGAGTGAAGAAATTGTAAATAAACAAAAGAGTTTACAGCCTGGTACTTGTGTAGCATTCGGAAGAATTTTAAAGATTCCAATGATTATTAAAATGGAAAAAGCAAATCCTGCTCCATCAAGTTCAAATGCTGATATTTATGGAGGTTGGATGTTAAAATGATAGTTCAAAAAGAACTATCATTTTTTATTCATTAATTAAAACTGCTTGAACAACTAGTCTTCTATTGTTACCACTACAAGTTGATAATGTTAATATCTTATCTGTAAACTTTACATCTACTTTAAAATCATATATACTTTTAGATTTAGATGTATTAATATAATTCATAAATTGCTCATCATTATAAAAATCAATTTTTAAATAGTCTGTTACTGCATCACTTCTATAAACTGAAAATATTTTCCACTTCATTTCCTTATTTAAAGTATTAAAAGTAATGATTTGGTTATTAGGACTTGTATACCATCCAGAATCAAGAGCCTTTTTTAAATCTCCAAACATATAACCACTTCTAGTATTATGCCCATATATTATTGTGTTCTTACTAAGATTAGTACTATCATTTCTATAATCCATAAATATCCAACCAGTTATCATATAAGTTCCGTAAATGTCATGTTTTAAATAATACTCATTATCAGTATATTGTAAAACAGGATAATTTATTTTTGTATTATTAATAGTTATATAACCTTTTACATCTTTATTAATATTTAAAAGTTGTTTGAAGTTTTTAGGTACATTAGCATACTGGTTAACATAAACTTTAACTGGCTCTTCATTTTCTACTGGTACTTCTACTATTTCAGTTACATCATCGTCATTAATTTCATCTATGCTAATCTTACTTCTAATCTCTTCTTCTAGTTTTCTTTGATTTAAGTAACTTATATATTCGTGATATTTACTTGAACCTATAATTACAATAGATGCATACATTAAAAAAACTGCACATATTTTTAAACCATTAATTGTAAGTTCTCTAAAAATTTTGTTGTTGAAAAACTCTTCAGAATAAATAATCTTTATTTCCCCTTCACTAACTTTATTATAAGTTTTATTTAATCTTTTTAAGTGATTTATATCTTTTTTAATAGATTCCTCGTTAAAACTATTTTGATGTATTAATATATCTACATTATAAAATTTGTAATTAATTAAATTGTTAACAATTTCTTCAATTATTTTGTCATCGTAAAAATATAAATCAATTATACATAGTGAATTACTGACACTTAAAAATGATACTAGGTTTTCTTTAACTTCTTTAACACTATAAAAGCTAACTTTCTTTCTGTAATAAATATTTTTTAAATTTTTAAAGTTATTGTTAACTATAAATTCTAAAGAAAAATTTAAATTGTTTACTAATTTAATTTTAACACCTTTCATAGTTAATTCATGCACATAATCACTTGGAATAAAAAAGCATTCTATGCTATTTATATTCATATTTAAAAGTTTATCTAATTCTCTTCTAGTTAAACTCATTTGTATATCAAACTTTATATTTTTAATATTAACTATATCATATAAAGTTATAAATGAATCAAAGTCTTTATATATAATTGTGTCAGCATTATTAGAGTTAAGTAATTCTTTTACTTTATCTTTATTATATTTAATATATTTTAAAGTAAAATACATTATATTATCACTATCTTCAAAGTTTTTTTGATATAATTCTTCAACTATAAGACTATTATTTTTAACTAAAACTTTTATTACTTTCATATAATTTCTCTCCTATTATTAATATTAACACAAATTATGTACATAATAAAGATAAACTAGTTGGTTTTTTCAAAAAAAAATGTTATAATGTAAATAATAGGAGGAGGAAAAATGAAAAAGAAAATTTTTGGAGGATTACTAATTTTATTAGTAGGATTTATGAATGTTACGCCTGTACTTGCTCTTGCTCATGCTGTTTCAATAGTTAAAGAAAATGATGCAGTTAAGCAATTAAGTCCTGATGGTATGACTATTCTAAATACAATAGATACTTCAAAATCAGATTTGAATAATGGTAAAGTTGCTATTAACATTACTATTGATAATTCAAAACCTACTGAAGTTATCTATCTAATTGATAATGCTGAAAGTACAAGTACTATGAAAAGTGGATTAATTGACACTATTAAAAGTAATGCTACTTCACTTGAAGCATTGACAAATATGAAACAAGGAGTTATAACTACATCAAATGGTGAGTTAATATACAAACCACTTGATAGTAAGAATATTACTACTTCACTTGATGAAGTTAAAGCATTAGCTGTTGGTTCTGTTGGTGAATATGATAAGATGTTTGAAAAAGCTAGTTCAGAATTTACTAAGACAGTTAACAATAAAATTATTGTTGCTTTCTTAACTAATATGGGAAGTAAAACACCTGAAGAAATAGCTGCTTTAAAAAATATGATTAATACTTATAAAACTAACGGAATAAATGTTGTTGTTTATGGTATTGATTTAGCAGATCAAACAAACTTTGAAAGTATTTTTGAATCAAGTACTAGATATGTTTTAACAAGTGCTAACTTATCAACAATTGCATTTAAAGGAAATGTTTTATCTACCCTACCTGGTTTAAAAGATAAAATTGCTACTAAAGTTTCATTTGATAATTATATTTTAAATAATTTTGAAATTTCAGATGTTAAGGCTACTCAAGGAGAAGCAACATTTGATAAATCTACAAATGAAGTTGTTTGGGGAGTTGGTGATATTGAACCTAATACAAGTGTTACTTTAACCTATACTCTTACAGTTAAATCAGTTGTAGATGAAACGTTAGTTAATACTGCAAGATTAAGAACTAATAGACAAATTAAAGTATTAGAAAATAGTAGAGAAATTGGTACATTCCCAGCTGATAATAAAATTGAAGATGAGGAATGTGGACCAGTTATTAAATTACTTCCAGAAACAGTAAAGAATCCTGATACTGGAATATTCAATTATGTAATTGGTGGTTCTTGCATATTAGCGGTTGCATTAATTACATTAGTAATCCTAAATAACAAAAATGAATTTAATAGAATTTAGAACCATTTTGGTTCTTTTTTCTTGAAAAAATTAAAATTTTGATGTTTTACAATAGATATAGACCATCTGGAATATATCTATTTTTAATTGTTTAATAAATTGGTGGTTAGAAAGGAGTATAGTTTTTTATGAAATATAAGTTATTAATGTATAAACCTATGAAGTTTACAAATAGCGATACTGGAGAAATGGTAGAAATGGCTAAAGTTGCATTAATGTCTGAAAAAGAATTAACTGGTGATAATAGAGGACGTCAAGTTGATGTTATTTCTCTTCTCGGTGAAGCTTATAAAAGTTTAGAAAGTCAAATTGCAACTATTAATTTACCAGTTGATGTGTCAGTTGAATTTGAAGTTAATCTTAATGGAAAATCTAAAGTTACTGGTGTTAAAGTTATAAAATAAGGTATTTAGGCTTTAAGTTAATGTTTAACGATAACTTTCCTTTGTTTCGTTGTTTTCCTACTTTATTGCTTAAAGCCTTTATATAAATATTTTTTAGAAAGGAGAATGTATAGTTATGCTATTAGCTGATGCAGTTACACCTACTATTACATCTGTTCTTACTCAATTAACTGAAGTATTTACTTGGTTAATCGGAAAGATCGGTGATCTTGTTACTGTAATAATGGCTCAACCTTTATTACTTATACCAATTGGTATAACATTATCTTATGTAGTAGTAAGATTCTTCAAGATGTTATTTAGTCTTGTTAGATAGTTTTTGAAAGGGGCATAAGTATACTTATTAAATATGATTTTAAATTTAATGATATTATTTATATTTTTATTTAATTTATTACAATTGATAGTTTATTATGATACTATAAAAGGTATGTTAGTAAAAAAAGTTATTCTTAGGATTAGGAGAGTTGATAGTAAATTGGGAGTGAGAAAATGAAAGATTTTAATTATTTAGTTTTAGATAGATGTAGATTAGGCTATGATATGACACTTTATGAAATGATGAAAAAACATTTTGAAAGCGATAATATTAAAATTGTTTTAGTAGCTGATGCGAGTAATGAAAATTTTGGTTATTGGGTTGAAATTAGGAAGGTTGTGCAACATGCATGTATATGATTTCATATAAGATTTTTTAAAGGAGTTGAAATAATGTTATTTTTTGGTTTAGGTTTTAGTTTATCTTTAAACGTTAGTCTTGTTGCTTTTCTGATTTTTGTTTTTAAAAACAAGAAATTAGGAAATTTAATTTATGATAATTTTAATGAAAATGTTGAAGTTTTAAAGGAATCTAATGATCCTTTTAAAGACATTTAGAAAGGAATGATTTGAATGAAAAAATTTGTTTTTAGTATTATTTTTCTATTTACTTCTTTTTTCATTTTTTCTTTTGATGCATATGCTGGTTCATTTAATTCTTATGTTAATTTATATTCTTTTGATTTTGAACAGAGTAAACCTTTAAATGGAAATGTTGAAATTTTTAATTATTTTGATGAAAAAATTAATAATACTAATTTTTATAATTTTTTATACGATACTGGTAGTGATATTCTTACTTTTCTTGAGACTTCTACTGGTCGTTCTCATTATAATGATCGTAAGCATTTTATGTTTATTTATAATTCTTCTGAGTTTAATTTTGTTACTTCCGATTGTTCTTTAAATATTCCTTCTAATTTGGAATATGATCATGTTATTCGTGTTGTTTCTTTCTCTTCTTTAATTCCTAATATTTCTTTATCTTCTTCTAATGTTTTACTTTCTGCTTTTGATAATTTTCTCCCTGGTTCTAGTGTAACTAATTATTATTATTTCTTGAATGGTAGTGAAATTGTTTATTCTGATGAATTTGACTATTATAATATTTGCAAATCATTAAGTTCATACAATTTTAATTTTTCTTGGAAAGGTAATACTTATCTAGGTTCTAACTTTGCTTTGTTATTAAGTAAATTTTATTATACTGATGTTGATTTTGTTAGTTTTCCTTATGATGTAAATTTAAATGTTAAACTTGCTTGTTTAAGTGATAATAAATGTTATGGTTTAACTGAAAGTGATGATTATTTACGTAAACATAATTTAGATTATTATATTGATTTTCCTTTTCTTTCTCGTAAATATGGTTTTAGGCCTTTATTGAATACATTTAATTATTATAATGATTTACGTTTTAAAAATGTTCCATCAAATTTTCTTAGTACTTCGTTTAGTTTGTCTAATAATGTTATTCTTTTTCCAAAAAAGTCTTGTGGTTTAAAAGATTATCGTTTGTTTCTTTATAGTTCTATGTCTAAAGATGTTTATATGTATTTACATTCTATTAATTCAGATGATACTTTTGGTTATTTAGCTTCTTATTATTCTTATTATCAAACTCAAGCTAAAGTTTTATATAATATCAATCCTTTATATTATTTAAAAGAAGTTTCTGATTCAAAAGCTTCCATTAATTTATCTGATGATAATTTTATTAAATATTATTATAGATTTTCAGCTAAAGATAATAAAGCTAATTATATTCTTTATTATAATCCTGATTGTTATTCTATTTCTGAGAATTATGAAGAAGTTGTTATTAAAAATCCTTTAACTGGTAATGATGTTACTTTTACTGGTAATTCATCTGATACTAATTGGAAAGATCCTGAAAATATTAATTCTAGTAATTCTGTAAATTTTTGGGATAAAGATGTTGATGTTTCAAATGTTGTTGGTGGTTTAAAAAAAAATAGCGGTAGTATAATTACTGCTGCTACTGAAATTGTTTCTCTTTCTACTTCTTTATTTCATGAACTTCCTAGTGAAGTTACATCATTTTTATTAGTTTCATTCTTTATTGTTATTACTATTGGTTTAATCAAGATTTTAAAAGATATATTATAATTTTTCTATTAATTGATTTACTTGTCCTAGTGTTATTGCTAATAAAATTACTTTTATTATTAATGGTATTACAATTGTTATTAAAAATATGTAGAATATATTTCTAATTTTTTCTAGTTCTATTCTTATAAAATATAGATTTTCTTCATTTGTACTATTTTTTGCTTTTTCTTGATTAATTTTGTTTTCAATTTTTGTGTATTCTTTTTTAAAAAATATTCCTGGTATTAATGCTATTAATAATATTATTGATATTGTTCCTATTATTTCATTTATTTCCATTTTTTTACCTACTTTCTATAAGTAGTTTATCATAAAATTGTTTAATTTTATTAGTAAAGTGAAAATTTTGTCTTTTGCTTTACATGAAAGGAGAATTTGCTATGTATATTGCTGATATTATGAGTTTTAGAGATATAGCTGTAACTTTTATTGGAGAACTTTCTCCATCTATGTACTTTATGTATGATATTATTGCTTGCATTTTGTTTTTCTTATTTTTCTTGACTATTTTATCTTTGATTATGTTTACAAAGAGAATCTTTAGGTAGGTGACTAACTATTAAAAGTCAATAGGAAAATTGAACATAATGATAGTTTGT
>OIYG01000408.1_pt1 | contig 43149 bp, 34 predicted proteins | sample 1587861 | NCBI WGS metagenome assembly OIYG01 (sample SAMN03283272) | human gut metagenome | biome: human-associated habitat; material: feces | host: Homo sapiens | place: Peru | collected 2012
TTAATCTTTTGAGTTGCTGCATTGTATTCAGCTTCTGCCAATGCAAATTTTGAATCATCTGATGCAATACCTAATGAAGGATCACTTGCAATAGAAACTTCAGTCCATTGTTTTTTTGTTACACCATTATCATTAGTAACATCTTGGTTTTTTTCTAATCTGTATTGACCAGATTGAATCATTTCATACATTTGGCTAGAAGTTATACTAGAGCTTGTAACTTTCTTACCTGTTTTTACATTAACCAATTGATAATCTTTTGGTAAGTTGCTTGGTTTCAATGAAACTTGAGATGTATTACCTTTTTCATCATATTTAGTCATTGTAATTTTATTTGCATTCAATGCATTTGTATATTTTTGAGCAACTTGATCAGACTCATCTGCTAATCTAAGTTTTGTATTTGCAATTTGTTGTGAACGAAGTTCGATATCGTTCATTCTTGATGTAATAGCTAATAATCTAGCTTGTGATGCTGACATACCCATAGGCTTTACTCCTTTACACGATATCTGATAACTTACATTTGTGTTATCGGCTTAAACACATGTAAACTTGAGGGTTTTAGCATGTTTTGTTACATAACTTTACAAATGTAATTTATGAGTCAAGTATAGCAAGGACATGTATTTAGAGTTTTTTACATGTTTTCTTCAAAATAACCAAAAGATTTTAAAGTTTTATCTTTTTTACGCCAATCTTTTTCAACTTTTACAGTTAAATCAAGGTAGACTTTCTTTTCTACTATCTCTTCTAATTCAAGTCTGGCTTGAGTCCCAATAGTTTTTAACAAAGAACCGTTTTTGCCGATAAGAATACCTTTTTGGCTTTTGTGTTCGCAATAAATAGTTGCATATATTTTATCAATTGTTTCTTCTTCACGATAATTATCAATCATAACAGCAATTGAGTGAGGTATTTCATCTTGAGTGTTAAGCAAGATTTTTTCACGGATAATTTCTGATGCTACATCTCGCATTGTTTCTTCGGTCAAAACATCTTCCGGATACAGTAAATCACCCTTTGGCAACTTCTTATAAATATTGTCTAATAATGTGTCAATGTTTCTTCCTGTTTTTGCAGATATTTTAACAATTGGAAGATTTTTTTCAAAAAGAGTTTTATAACTTAAAAGATTTTGTTCAACTTTTTCAAGTTTTTTAACTTTGTCTAATTTATTCAAAACAATTATTATAGGAGTTTCTGTCTTTGAGAGAATATTTTCCGCAATCCACTTATCACCTTTGCCTGCAGGATCAGAAGCATCTACCAAAAATAGGATAAGATCACTATCAGGAACCGCAATCTTAGCCTCATCAAGCAAAAATTCACCAAGTTTGTTCAAAGGTTTGTGTACCCCTGGTGTGTCAACAAAAACAATTTGACCTTTGTCTGTTGTAAGAATGCCTTTAATTCTTTTTCTTGTTGTTTGTGCTTTATCCGTAGCAATAACTATCTTTTGCCCGAGAATTTGGTTCAAAAGAGTTGATTTACCTACATTTGGTCTTCCTATAATTGTTACAAATCCACTTTTCATAAAATTAGGATAGCATAAACAAAGTTATATTTATTACAAAATCAGTCAAATGTAGTATTTTTGTCGTCACTCATATATTTTTTAAAATTATAATGATAAGATTAGTCTAGGAGATTATTCCGTGAACAAAGAGATAGTAAAATCAACAATTTTATTAACTACTTTATGCCTTGCATTGTCGCAGGGCGCTTTTGCTGCGGAAAATAAAGAACTTGTCAGAATGGATTTGGATCAAAATTCTGATGGTTCAGTTAAGGTTAACATCTACACTGACAAACCTTACACAGAACAAATTATTGTAAACAAAAAACCTGATAACAAATATGTAATTCTACTTCCTGAAACAGTTAACACAATGGGGGTAAAACCTGATGTTACAGGAGTATCAAACGTAAAAGGCATTGATGTAAAAACACAACATTATTCTTCTTTGCCAAACAAGGGCTATACAAAGATTACCATTGACGGCAAAAGACCTATTGAAATTGTTCCTCAAACACACGTTTCAAGAACAATGCAAGCCCCAAAAAGAAGTATTTCTGAACAAACTCGTAGTGTAATGTCACAATCTAACAGACGACCATATGTTACACCACAACAAGTTCAAATGACAGTACCACAAAGAGTACTTAACCAATCAAGACCGACTACACACAACGACTTTGTACCGTCTTACGAACGTCAAAGACAATACAACAATAGTCAAACTGTTACAAGACAATATTCACAACCAGCACAAAACAATTATGTTTCAAGACCTGTACAACAAACTCGTCAAGAAACTGTGTTTTCTCAACCTCAAAGAACAGTTCAGCAATTTGCACAAACCGTTCAACAAGCTGTACAACCACAAGCTCAACAACAAACTCAACTGATTGAAACAACTCAAACTACAAATAATGCTCTAACTGAAAATGAGCAAGTTGCACTTGATGATAACAACAATCAAGCAGTTGATGATGCTACAGCAAAACAATTGGAAGCTAACGATGACGATATTACTGAAGATGATTTAGCATTCTTCAAAAAAATTATCCGCTTTAAACAAAAAGTAGCAAGAAAGATTAAGCAAATTCTTTCATTTAGAATTTCTTTCTCAACATTTATGGGCTTGGCTCAATTTGCATTGCTTATTGTATTAATCAAAATTATTGGCGATTTAGTAAAAAGAATTCAATATCCAAACGGAAACGACATTGAAACTCGTCCTGTAACAAAAAGATTGATTCACAACAATGATGAAACTTTTGAACAAGCTTATCCGTCTTATTCAAATATGGATGTGTATAACACATCTAGAAGCAATTTTGAGGAAGATAACAAGGAAGGGTTTAATATGAAACCTCTTTCTGCTCCTTCAACTTTTGCTAAGACAAGTAATAATCTTTACTCAAATGGAAATATGATGTATAATCAACAACAGCCAGCGAGTCAAAGTTTTATTCAAGAAAACGATTTTTATCGTCCATTGAATAAGGTTAGTAAGGAAGAAAAAATGTCTATCTTTGATGAAAATGCAGAAGATATTGAACGTACAATATTCAAAAATCCTTTAAAACAAATCAGCAAACATGAAGAACAAACATTGTTTGATGAAGACGAACCTGCATCATTGAATTCACCATTCAACAATCAAGAAGACTATTCAATAAAAGAACAAGAAGAAGATTTCTTTAACTACAACAACACTTCTCAACAAAATGATGAAGACTTCTTTATCTTTGAAGATGATGAAAACGATGACAACATTGAATATCAAGAAGATTATGTAGACGAAGAAGAAGACGCTGAATACGATGAAGAATCTGATGAAGAATCTGAATACGAGTACGAAGATGAAGATGGCGAAGAATATGAGGAAGAAGTAGAAGACGTTGAAGAAGAGTCTGCTCCTCAAGAACCACAACAAGTTTCTAACCCGTTTGAACATTTAACTGTAAAATCAAAATTTGTAATTGATTCAAACAGGGGTTTTGCACAAGTAAGCGTTGACGGTTTGAATGCACTTATTGGTTATGTAGGTTCAAAAATTAGCGTTATTCGTAAATTCAACGAAGAAATTAATGATAAAATGCAAGTTCGCCTAAATGAACAAGCTGACGAAAATACTCTAATTTACATAATTAAAGTTGGCAAATACAAGACATTAGTTGAAGTTAAACCTGACTCTATCAGACAATTATTGGATTTATAATAAACTATGAAAAAGTTTTTTATCTGTTTGTTGTTTGTTTTAACTCTTTGTACTGCCTGCTCAAGACGCAATGATGCACCGGTGATTAAATTTGCAAGCTGGGGTTCTCAATCAGAAGTTGCATTATTAAAACCTTTGCTTGAAGATTTTGAGAAAAAAAATGGTGTAAAAATTGAATTTATGCATATTCCGCAAAATTATTTTCAAAAAATACATCTGCTTTTTGCCTCAAACATGCCTCCCGATGTAATTTTCATAAACAACTTGTACTTACCGGTTTATGCTGATTTTTTAGAAGATTTAACACCTTATGTTAATAAAACAAATTTTTACCAAAAATCTCTTGATGCAATGAGCTTTAACGGAAAAGTTTTAGCAGTTCCTCGTGATGTTTCAAACTTGGTTGTATACTACAACAAAGACCTTTTTGACAAATACGGAATATCTTATCCTGATAAAAACTGGACATTTGAAGATTTACTAAAAAAATCATTGGAATTCAAAAAACATAATATATTTGGCATAAGCTTTGAAACTTCAAACTTATTCTATTTACCTTATTTGATGAGCGAAGGTGGCGGAATTTTGTCTGACGATTTAAAAACAATAATAATCGATAAACCTGAATCTAAAAAAGGTTTAGAGTTTTATGCTGATCTAAGAAACAAATATAACGTTGCACCGAAAAAATCACAAAGCGCAAGCGCAACAATGGCTCAAATGTTTTTACAAAAACAGCTTGCAATGCACCTTTCTGGTCGTTGGCTTGTTCCAAAATATCGTGAAGTTGCTGATTTCAATTGGGATATCATAAATTTTCCTAATGGCAACAAAGGAAGCATTGTACCAATGGACACATCAGGTTGGGCTGTTTGTAAAAAATCTGCACAAAAGGATTTAGCACTAAAACTTGTTCAATACTTATCTTCAAAAGAATCAATCGAAAGGCTTACACAATCCGGATTGATTACACCTGCAAGAGTTGATGTTGCCAGTTCTGAAACATTCTTAAAAGGAAAGCCAAAATCTTCTCACATATTTTTAGACGTAATTGAAACATCAAAACCAACACCTGTTTCTAAAGATTACCGTGAAATATCGGATAAAATTGATATAAAACTAGAACCTCTGTTTGAAAAAAATGTTAAGTAGCAATTTTTATGCGCAAAAATACTTTATATAATAGTAGTAGTTTTGTGTATATATGAATATAAATAGTTCTAATAATTTTATACGTCCAAGTTTTACGGCAAATGTTATGCCTAAAAACTGCGCTGAATATATCGACAACAAACTTAAATCAGCAAAAACCGTTGATATCTTTTGTCATACCGCAAGTGATGAAGATACTTTTAACAGCGCAAAAGCAATGTATTCTTACCTTAAAGGACAAGGCATAGCTCCTAGAATTGTTGTTTCTGACGGAAAAGAAAATTATCAATACGACGTACAAAAATATAACATAATCCAAGCAAAAGAAGTTTCAGAAAATACAAAAAAAGCAGACATGGCACTTTGCGTAGACTTTAGCTCTCCAATTAGAGTTGGTTCTAACGTTTTGAAATTCATTAACAGCTATGGCGCTAATATTGTCGGATTTGACCACCACAACGATCCTGACATTGTGGTAAAAGATTATAACAAAATTACACAATCTTACGAAAAAAATTCCATGCCGGCACTTAATGCAAAAAATTACTACATAGATGCATCAGCAAAATCAAACAGTGCAATTATTTCAAGATTTTTTGATGCAATCGAACACAAAACTACAAAAGAAGAAGCTAAAAATCTTTTTGCCGGAATGTTTGATGATACATCAAAAGACGGCATTACCAAAGTTAGCAAATTAGGTCAAATTTTTGTTAGTGACAAAGTTGACGACAAAGGCAATACAAAGGAAGTTATGAACAATGTTCTTAAAAACTTGAACGTGTTTGAAAAACTTTCTGTATTGAAACACTTTGTTGATAAAACAAGATTAACAGAAAATGAAATCGCTTTTTCTAAGACTTTAAGCAAAAAAACTCAATATTCTAGCAACGGTAAATTTGCATACGTAGAAATTACTCCTGACGACAAAGAATGGGAAAATTTGGGCAAAGACACAATTCGCTCTAAAAAAGTTTTACAACAATTCAGAAAAGATACTCTTGCTAAAGACAATGTCGATGCAGTTGCCGTATTTTACCCTACAAACGACGGCATTTACAAGATGAGCATTCAAACTAAGAAAGATTACGCAAAACAAATTATTGATAATATTAAAGCTACAACTTGTCCAGATATTCGTGCAGGTGGACACGAAAATCGTAGCGGCGGAACTATTGAAACAACAGATGCTAAAAAATGTCATGAATGGGTTAACATATTCAAACAATCTGCGGAAGAAGTTTTGGACAAGTAATTAGCGATTCAAACTATTTTTTAAATATTTTACGATTGAAGCGTTAATATTTTTACTCACAACCTTTACTACGTCTTTTTTTGTAATATCTGTATACTCTTCGTACAATTTGCGGTCTTCTTCGTTATTTACAAAAACTTTCCACATATTTGAAACTTGTTTTCTGAAATATTTTGCCCCTAGTGCCGCAAAATCAGCATTTCTTGTATCATACTCTACAGAAATTGTTAGAGCTTGTTTTGACATTACGTATGGAGAAAAATCATCTTTCACATAAATTGGTTTTTGATAGAAGATTAAATCCGGCTTGAAGGCATGAATGCAAGGAATAGTCCTTGTTTCTCTATCCCATCCATCAATTACTTGCAAATCGTATGTTTTGAAAAAGTCTACTACTTCTTGAATGCTTTCTTCGCTAACTTCTTCACTTTCTAACAACTGCTTTGGTGTAATGATTATCGGAAAAACCTTAAAATCATTATCAAATTTTAGCAAATTATACAAGCCTATAAAATCAGTATGGGTTATGTCTGTACACAAAAACGCTACTTTCAAAGGTTCGTTTGAATTTCTGATTTTATTTAACTTTTTCAAATAATTTGTCTTTGATTCTAATTCTTGATCATTCAAAGTAAAATAATAAAGCGCTGATTGCACTAGATTTTTACTTTCTAACAAATAACCTAATGAAGCTTTTTGTTTAGCAACAAAATTTTTAAACTTATCAACAAAAGGAATTTGAATCATTGGAGCTATTTCTACTGACTTTTTAACATAGAAATTGTTTCTCAAATATTTTGCGGTATTTTCAAACAAAACACTTGTATCCAAAACAACGCTTATGTTCAAAGCTCTTAATGCAAAAGGTTTGTATAAATTAATGTTTTTATATGTAGAAATTTCCTCTTGTTGAGATTCCAGTCGTTTGTCACTTACACCAATAATGTTTAAGTAATCTGTCACATTGTAGTTGTCTAAGATAGCATCTAAAAGCACTCCTGTACCAAAAAGTACAATCTTTTTATTTGCATATTTTTTCTTCAAATTTTCCAAAATATTTGCAAAATTGATAGACTTTAAATAATCTACATATGATAAGTACTCTTCATTAATTGTTGATGTCATTATCTTCAATGTCCTCATCGAAAGTTACAACTTCAATAACTTCTTTCGGTTCTTCTGGTCTAACAACCAAACTTGCAACGATTTCAAACGCACGTCTAACAAGTTCATCTGATTCATAATATTTGAATTCACCCAAACGACCTGCAAAATAAACATTATCAAGCTGACTTGCATCTTCTAAATATCTTGCATAAACTTCGTTTGAAAGAACATTATTTATCGGATAAAATCTTTCGTTTTTACCTAGTTCAAACGGTTCAATATATTCATATCCAATAATATCTTTATTTCCTGAATAAGTTTTGTCAGGTAAGCAGTCAGCAAATATATGCGCTCTTATAAAATCATACTCATAAGGCCAATTGTATGAGCCACAATGACAACAATTTTCATAAACTTTGCTGTCTATATCCATTCTTACACTTCTATATGGTAATTCACCGTGCTTGTAATCAAAGTATTCATCAATAGAACCGGTAAAGAAAATTCTATCATATTTTGCTGGATTAATATTCGAAAAGTCTGTGTTTAATTTTAATTTAATATTTTTGTAATTTTTCAAAATGTTTTCAATTAATTCTGTCCAACCATTTTCCGGTATAGCAACATATTTTTCTTTGTAATATCTGTTATCAGTACTTATGTAAAATGGATAATAAGTGTCTGCACATTCAGGAAGAGCTTCTTCATCTACACCCCATTGCTTCATAGTGTATGGCTTGAAAACATTCTCATAGAAATAATTAGCCAAGAATTTCAAATCCTCATCCATATTTCTATACATCTCAGCAAGAGTAATTTGTCTGTTATAACCAAATTTTGTAATAAGCTTATTTTCTAATTTCTTTGCAAAATCTTCCGGAAATAATTCTTCAACAGTGCATAAGCACAAAGGCATAGAAACATTTTTGCCTTGAATTCTAACACTCGGTTTGAATGTTACAGGAGCTAATTTTCCGAATTTTGATAGATAATCCCAAATAAATTTGTGTTCTGTATGTAAAAAGTTCACATGTTTTGCATGAACAAGAATATTAGAATCTTTGTCTACATAATCGTAATGCATACCGCCTACGTGTGAAGCTTTATCAATAACAGTGACTTCTTCACGAAGCATTGTTGCCAGTCTTTCGGCAATTACTGCGCCTGTTAAACCTGCGCCTACTACTAAATTTTTCATTTCGGACTCCTATCTGGTTTCAAGTTACCATGAAATAAGAGATTTTTCAAATTAGTCAATAAACCTAAATTTAATCAATGCCCATAAAGCGTGAAAACCGTCTTTCCATGTAATTTTCTTACCTTCTGAAAATTCTCTTCCGTAGTATGAAATAGAAAGTTCATACAGTCTTGCACCTTTTTTAAGGACTTTTGCTGTAATTTCAGGTTCAAAATCGAATCTGTTTGACTTAATCTCTATATCTTTTATAAAATCAGCTCTGAAAGCTTTATAACAAGTTTCCATGTCTGTTAGAGTCGTATTGTATAAAACATTTGTCACAAATGTAAGCAGTTTATTACCTAGTAAATGATGGAACATAAAAGCCCTTGACGGCTTACCACCGTTAAGCCTAGAACCATATGCTACATCAGCTTTGTTTTCTAAGATTAATTTGATTAAATCCTTGTAATCTACAGGATCATATTCCAAATCTGCATCTTGAATAACGATAATATCACCTGTAGCTTCTTTAAAACCATCTCTAAGTGCAGCACCTTTACCTTGATTTACATCATGATACAAAACTTTATATGGTAAAGATGGATAAATTTCTTTTGTTCCGTCTGTTGAACAATCATCAATTAAAATAATTTCTTTTTCTAAACCGCAAAAATCAGCATTTTCAACCTTTTCAAGGATTGCTCTTAGTGTATCTACCTCATTATAAACCGGTATCAAAATTGTAATCTTGTTCAAAACAGTTTCTCCGTATAAAAAAATATTAAAATATTTTGAAATATTATAGGATATATTGTACAATAAAAATACAGTATAATAAAGGGTTATTATGGAAAATATTAAATTATCAGACGAGAAAGAGATTGAATACGCTTCAAACTTACTTAATACCGCTATAAGAGAATTTAATAAAAAGAACTACTCTATGAGTTCTAATCTATTAAATGAAGCTAAAACTTCTTTCAAAAATACAAAACTGGATAACTTGATGTCTTTATGCCTATCATTAGAAGGGGCTTTAGATTACATTGAAGATAAAAAGAATTATAATGAATCACTTAACTTGTTAGAAGATGCAAAATATCTTGCAACATATTCTCAAAATCAAACAGCAAAAACTTTTTGTGAGTATGTATTGGGGTGCATTTACAAAATGGATAACTGCCAAGAATTAGCAAAAATTCATTTAACAAATGCAAAAAACCTTGCGTTTAAATCTGATGAATTTAATCTGTTAGATAACATTACAAACGAATTAAACGAAATAACAGCTAAATCTAACAAACTTTTATCAAACAAACGTGATCCAATGGTTGCCTTGGTAAAAATTGGTCAGTCAGTATCTGCAGAAACTAATATTGATGAACTAATCAGGGTTATTGCAGAAGAAACTAAAGAAGCTATTCAAGCAGACCGTTGTACAGTGTTTTTATACGATAAAAAGAACAACGAACTTTGGTCTAAAGTAGCGTTGGGCATGGAAAACTCTGAAATCAGATTTCCTGCTGACAAAGGTTTAGCCGGTCACTGCGTAAAAACAGGTGAAACTATTAACATCAAAGATGCCTACAACGATTCTCGCTTTAACCCTGAAGTTGATAACAAAACAGGTTACAAAACAAAAACAATCCTTTGTATGCCAATCAAAAACTTGCAAAATGAAATTGTAGGTGCATTTCAAGTATTAAACAAACTTGACGGATATTTTACAGACGAAGATGAAGATTTATTAGTAGCAATCGGTTCATCTGCAGGTATTGCATTAGAAAACGCTCAACTGTTCAAAACACAACAAAAAATGTTAGAAGAACAAAAAGTTGTATTTGAAAGTTTTATTGAAACGCTTGCAGCCTCTATCGATGCTCGTGACAAGATTACAGCAGGTCATTCCAGCCGTGTTAGAATGTACTCTTCACTTATTGCTAAAAAAATGGGACTTACAGATAGAGAAGTTGAAATTATTGAAAAAGCTGCAACTCTTCATGATATCGGTAAGATCGGTATTCGTGACTCTGTATTGCAAAAAGAAGGTCGCTTGACTGACGAAGAATATAAACATATTCAATCTCACGTAGTTATTACACACGACATTCTACAAAAAATTCACATGTCTGACGATTTCAAAAAAGTAACTGAAATCGCTTGCTCACACCACGAAAGATTTGACGGTAACGGATATTACCGTTCTCTTCATGGTACTGATATTCCTCTTGGCGGTAGAATTTTAGCAGTATCTGACGTTTTTGATGCTATCACATCAAAAAGACACTATCGTGACAAAATGCCTATCGTTAAGGTTATGGACATATTAAAACAAGATTCTGGAACTCACTTTGACGGAAGCGTTGTTGAAGTATTTATGAGTTTGGCTTGTGATAAAGTTATTCAGGTATTCTTAACAGAAAACCATTTGGAATTAAAACCTGAACACCAAGAATTCTTAGCGCAATACACTATGAATGATTTATATAACACTCTAAAACTTGATCCTGATACGTTGGATAACACTCAACAAAATTTCATAAGTTTATTCAACACATACTATTATGGTCATGAAATTATAAGGGACTTAGACAATGATTAAAAAGTGCTTAATAACACTTGCGTTGTTACTTAGCGCCTCTGCTACCACATGCTTGGCACAGAGTGATAACGGTATAAACATAAATGACAATTTCAACAAACTTTCAATCAATTTGCTTGATCCGACAATGAAAGTTACTCAATTGGCTATTAATTTTAATATTACAGCCTCTCAAGTAGATGCTTTTAATGAATTTTTAAAAGCTACCGACAAATTTAAGGGTAACAATGTTGAAGTTGCATATGAAGATTACAAATTTATTCTGGATAACATTGAAACTAACGACTTTGGATATGTTTTAATGTCAGGCAAATTGGCTGATTACGGTTTCTTCTATCTTTCAGACAGAGCTAATCAAAAGACCTCAGATCCAAATATTTCACGCAATCATGTAGAAAACATTGAAACTTTTTTCTATCCTAAAAACAGATTGCCTTACAAAGAAGAAATCTATTTAGCAGAAGCATATTCAAACATTATGTTTAACGCTCAAAGCAAAGAAGTTATGGAAGAATTACTTCAAAACGAAGAAATTCTAAACAAATACGATTATGCAAACTATATCTTGGCACTTGCCGCATACAAGTCTAATAATCTTCAAATTGCAAAACAATATATTCAAGTTGCAACTACAAAAAATCCACAAAATTTAAATTATAAAATTCTTGAAGCAAAAATTCTTGCAAATGGAATGAAACCTCAAGAAGCAATGAAGGTAGTTAAACAACTTAAAAAAGAAAATTTAACTGAATCAGAACTTATCAGAAGAATTGATTCTATTGAACAATACGTTCTTTATAAATGCGCAACAAAAGATAACGTTAAAAATTACCACTTGGGTTACTATTACTATCTGGAAGGCGATTTTAACAAATCAATCAGAACTCTTCAAAACGCAATAACAAAGAAAAAGAAATTTAACGCTCAAGTAAATTCTCTTTTAAGCAACGTATATTTGACAATGCAAGAATATGAAAAAGCACAATCAACTGCACAAAAGACTTTGAAATATAACAAAAAAGATTCTGTTGCTAACTTATCTCTTGGACAGGTAAATTACCTAAACCAAAACTATAAAAAAGCAATGAAAAACTTTAAACTTGCAGCAAAAGATGATGAAAACAAAAACAAAGCAGAAGTTAAAATTGCTCAAACATATCAAAGCTTAGGCAACGAACGCAAATCAAAAGAAATGTTTGAAAGGGTTTTAAAAAATTCTGCTACTGAATACGAAGCATACTATAGCATTGCTTTAATTGAGCCATACAAAGAGTTGACTTACCTTAAAAAAGCTCTTGGCATAAATATTATGTACACAAATGCCTGGTTAGCTCTTGCACGATATGAAATTTCAAGAGATAATTTCTCAATGGCGGAAGACTACTTAGCTATTGCATATTACCTAGACCAAAACAACTATAGATATTTCTATTACCAAGGTCTAATATACAAAAGCCAAGACGATATGCAAACTGCAGCATTATATTTTAGAAAGTGTTTGAAATTGAACCCAAACTGCGTAGAAGCTAAAAAGGAGTTATATCTATAATGAAAAATAATATCTTAATTATTGAAGACCACGAATTAACTCGTTTTGGTTTAAAAACAGCATTTGAGGATGTAGAATTCATTGGCACAATTTATGAAGCTGATTCTGCTGAAAAAGGACTTGAGTTATTTAAAGAAAATGATATTCAGCTTATCATTATGGATTTAGGCTTGCCAAATATGAACGGTATTGATGCAACAAAGAAAATCCGTTCAATTAACAAAGACACAAAAATCGTAATTTTAACATCACACAACGATGAAAAAGAGGTTCTAAACAGTATTAAAGCCGGTGCTAACGCATACTGTTCAAAAGAAATTAATCCGCAAAGGCTTGTCAGCGTTGTACAATCAGTTTTAGATGGAGCTGCATGGTTTGATCCTTCAATTTCCCACATTGTTTTGAAGGCTGCAACAACCCACCAATCGTATGAGGCGACAGCAAATAAAACGGATTATAATTTAACCACACGTGAGGCTCAAATTTTGAAACTTATCACGGAAGGCTACAGCAATACTGACATTGCAAACGAACTTCTTGTAAGCATAAATACAACAAAGGCTCACGTAGCGAGTATATTGCAAAAACTTGAAGTTGATGATAGACTTCAAGCAGCTTTAAAAGCAATTAAAAACAAGATAGTTTAAGGAAAATATTATGGCAGAATTAGCAAGAATCTTAATTGTTGACGATAATCCAAAATATTTAGAAGATGCTTTACCAATGTATGGCTACGAAATTGCCGTTGCAACAGATGGAATCAAAGCATTAAAAATTTTGTCGAAAGAACCTGACAAAATTGACATCGTTCTACTTGACGTAATGATGCCTAATATGAACGGATGGGACACTTTAAAGGCAATTAGAACCTCTGAAAAAACAAAAATGATACCGGTAATTATGATTACTGCTGTAAGTGAAGAACAAAAAATTGTTTCCGGTTTAAAAATTGGTGCTGATGATTACATCGTAAAACCTTTTGTATTACCTAACCTTTTAGCTAGAATTGAAGCTGTTTTAAGACGTTCTAACTGGAATAAAAAAGAAGCAAAAGCAGTTGATATGTCATTCACTTCTGATGAACCGATTGAAGAATTAACTCAAAGAGAAAAAGAAGTTCTTTCTATGGTCGCAAAAGGAGGAAGTAACTCTGAAATTGCCAAAAAACTTTTCTTAAAAGAAGTTACCGTAAAAACTCACCTTAGTACAATTTTCAAAAAGTTAAAAGTAACAAACAGAACTCAGGCGGTACTTTTAGCTATGCAAATGAACATAATATCAGAATAATATAAATAGGAGAACATCAATGGCGAATTACACTAAAGACGAACTAATCGCATTAATTCAAGACAATCCACAAGAATTTAACGAATGGAAAAAAGATCAAGAAGATATAGACTTAAGCGAAGTTGATTTTTCAAACTTGACATTGACAGAAGTTGACTTTACAGATGTAGACTTAAACTCAAGCTCATTTGCTGATTCTCATTTGACAGAAGTGAAATTCCAAAACTGTGATTTAACTTCAGTTGACTTTACTCGTTCTAATCTTGTTGAATGTGATTTTTCAGAAGCTATTATGCCAGGAGCAGATTTCTCATACGCTGCTGTAAATTACTGCAACTTCAATGAAACAGATGTTGCCGGATGTATTTTTGATGAAAGTGATTTATCAAATTCAGACTTCTCTACAGCAAACAACATGAGCGCTTGTCGTTTTGATGATGAAACAGTTTGGCCTGATACAGATATGCTTCCTGAAGATTTTGATTCAACTTACAGCGATGATTTGTCTTCATTGAAAGATGATGACGATTCAACTCCATCAGATTATTAATATGCCACACTTTTTTATAAATTCGAAAAATATATCAAATGGCCTTGTAACTATTGATGATAAAGAAAATTATCAACATATTGCAAGGTCTTTGCGTGCAAAAAATGGCGAAAAACTTAGAGTTATTGATGAAAATAGAATTGAGTATGAATGTATAATTTCTAACATTGATAAAAATACTATTGAAGCAAAAATAGAAAAAAAATATCCTTCAAAAAATGATTTAGATTACAATCTGTTCCTTGCTCAATCACCGGTAAAAAGTGATGCACAGGGTTTGATAATAGAAAAAGCAACTGAGCTTGGCGTTCGTGGAATTTATCCAATTTACACCGATTATTGCACTTTAGGGAAAAGCATTATTGAAAAGAAAATATCTAAATGGCAAAAAATTATGGCTGAATCTTCAAAACAATGTGAAAGGGCAAGTATACCAGAATGTTTTAATTTGACTGATTTAGACACACTTTTACAAACTAAAAAATTTGACAAAGTTTTAGCTTTTTGTGAACGTAATGAAAGGTTCAACTTAAAAAATTACCTTACAAAAAATCCAATAAAACAAGGTGAAAATATTCTTGCTATAATTGGTCCGGAAGGCGGTTTTTCAGCAAGTGAATTCAAATATTTTGAAGAAAATAACATTGCAATGCTTACACTCGGAAGTTTGATTTTAAAAGCTGAAACAGCGGTAATAGTAGCACTTGGGAATATAGTTTATGAGTTCTCAAATAATAAATAAAATTAAAAACGATAAATTGATAAAACAAATAAAAACTTTTGCCGGCAACACAAAAGTATTGCTTGTCGGTGGCATTATACGTGATTTTTGTCTTGGTAAAGAAAATCACGACAAAGACATTATTGTTGTAAACAAAGATGCCAAAATCTTTGCTCAGAAGTTTGCAAAAGAACTTGATGCAACATACATTCCGCTTGATGAAGAAAATCATATTTATAGACTTGTTTTAAGAGATAAAATTAACTTCATAGACATTACAAACCCTATTGAAAACAATCTACAAAAGGATTTAGAGCGACGAGATTTGCGAATGAATGCCATTGCATATGATTTGCAGGATGAAAAATTTATTGATTTATTTAATGGATTTGATGATTTAAAAAACGAAAAAATAAACATAATTTCAGAACAAAATTTGATTGATGATCCTTTAAGATTGCTTAGAATCTTTCGTTTTCAGGCTGTAACAGGGTTTGACATTGATGAAAAATTGATTGAAATTGTAAAAAAACACAAAAATTTAATAAACAATCCGGCAAAAGAACGCATAAATTATGAATTAATGAAACTTTTCAGCGGTAATTACACGATAAAAGCACTTGAAAACTTGGATAAATCAGAACTTTTATACGAGATTCTACCAATTTTTAACGATGTAAAAAAGGTTCCACCTAATTCGCATCACCATTTACCTCTAATCGGACATTCAATTGAAACAGTTCGACAAATACAAAATTTTTATAAAATATCTAACAAAGAGGTAAAAAATCACTTAGACAAGGTTGATTTTGGAGGATTTTCCCGACTTGCACACCTAAAACTTGCAGGATTTATGCACGACATAGGTAAGTTTTCTTGTTGGACAATTGAAGAAGATACAGGCAGACATCGTTTCATCAAGCACGAACTTGTTGGTGCAGAACTTTGTAAACCAATTCTACGCAACCTGAAATTTTCAAAAAAACAAATTGAATATATTGAATCTATGATTCGATATCATATTTATCCTTCTAATATCATTGTCACAGAAGGACTTTCAGACAAAACAAAAATGCGATATATTCGAAGAATGGGTGACTACGTAATCGACAACATCATTGTAGCAATGTCAGACAGGCTTTCAGCAAGAGGTGAGGCGATTACAGATGAAATTGTTAAAAATAACATAACTGGACTTCAATCTCTATTGAAGTATTATTTAGAAATTAAAGATACCCTAAACCCTTTACCTAAATTGCTTTCAGGTGAAGAAGTTATGAAAATAAAAAACATCAAACCTTCAAAAGAACTTGGAGAAATAATTGATGCACTAAAAGAAGCACAATTCAACGGCGATATCACAACAAAGGAACAAGCTGTTGAATTTGTGGAAAAATATTAAAAAAATGGCGGGTTTGCAAAGCAAACCCGCCATTTTTTTATTACTCGACAACAAACCTTGTTACAGTATTTGAAATTATGCTGAAAGTGTAAAGATTTCGTAGATTTCTTCGTCTGAAAGTTCTGTAATAATCTTTTCTCCTTCGTAAACAGCCATATCTGCAAGTTCTTTCTTAGATTTAAGCATTTCATCGATTTTTTCTTCAAAAGTACCAAGTGTAATAAGTCTATGAACCATAACGTTTTTATCTTGACCGATACGGTACGTACGGTCAGTTGCTTGATCTTCAACCGCAGGATTCCACCATAAGTCATAGTGAATAACATTTGTTGCAGATGTCAAGTTCAAACCTGTACCACCTGCTTTCAATGATAATATCATTACCTTTGTATCGGGATCTGTTTGGAATTTATTAATCATGTCTTCACGTTGGTTAACATTCAACGAACCGTGGAAGAACAACGGAGTTGTGTTGCATTCTTCTTCAATTACGTGAGTTAAAATATCACCCATTTCTTTGTATTGAGTAAAGATTAATGTCTTTTCATCATTGTCAATAATACTTTGTACCAACTGGATACATTGTTCCATCTTACCTGAAGATTCTTTATTCATGTCACCTGATTTCAAGAATTGGTAAGGGTGGTTGCAGATTTGTTTTAGAGCGGTAATAAGTTTGAAGATATTGCCACGTCTGTTTATGCCTGTAAATCCGCTTATCTTTTCCATCATTTCGTTCAAAGTCTTTTCGTAAAGAACAGCTTGATTCTTAGACAAGTAGCAGTAATCGTTAAGTACCATTTTTTCAGGTAAGTCTGAAATAACGTGCTTGTCTGTTTTCAAACGTCTTAGAACAAATGGAGATACTGACATCTTCAATTTTGTTGCACGAGAAGTTTCTTTAAATCTTTCAATCGGAATAGCATAACTCTTTTGGAATTCTTTTAAAGAACCTAAATAACCTGAGTTGATAAAATCAAAAATACTCCACAATTCTGTCAATCTATTTTCAACAGGAGTACCGGTCATTGCAACCTTGATATCTGATTTCAAGATTTTAACTGCCAATGTTTGTGCTGTATCAGGGTTTTTAATATTTTGAGCTTCATCAACAATAATCATACCCCATTGATGTTTCTTCAACTCTTCAATATCAATTCTCATAATAGCATATGTAGTAAGAATAATATCAACATCAGTATTTAATTGTCTGTCTAAACCATGGTATGTTGTTGCTTTTAATGAAGGCGCAAACAATTGTAATTCCTTCATCCAGTTACCCATCAATGTTGTTGGGCATACAACCAATACCGGCTTTTTAAGTTTTTCGTCTTCTTTAAGTTTCAAAATCAAACTGATAACCTGAATTGTTTTACCCAACCCCATGTCATCTGCCATACAGCAGCCAAAGCCTTTTGAAACATTTGTCCATAACCATTTAAGACCTGTTTGTTGGTATGGTCTAAGTTCACCTTTCAAACCTTTTGGCGGATCAACATCTACCGGTTTTGTAAAGTCTTTCAAGATATTTGCAAAGGCTTCATCATAATCAAAATCAAAATCTTCTAATTGACCTGACATTGATGCGTGAATTAACTTCATTCTTGTCATTTTGCTATGGTCTGCTTTTGCAATCTTTTCAAAGATTTTTTTGCTTTCATCTTGGTCGATAAGAATATATTTATCCTTATATTTTACAAGACCTTGAGAGTCTTTTACCAAATCTTGGAATTCTTCTAAAGATAACTTGTCATTACCTAATGCAATTTCGTAAGAGAAGTCTAAGATATCATCTAATGAGATTGCGCTTGAAGAAGTTGTATTGAAGATATCCAATAAACCTCCTGAACGAGAAGCTTTTACCTTCGCATTAATTGATGCTCTTGGAACAATAACATTTACTAATTCATCAGGTAAAATTACTTCAATTTGAGCTTTTTGTAAGTAATATGCTGTTTGAGTAATAATCTTATAAACTTCACCCAAGTTCAAATCTAAAGCTAATTTATCTTCATCTTCAAATAACGTTTCAAGTTCCGGCATATAACGATTTGCATAGTTTAATTGTTTTTCTACAATTTTTGCAATATCTGATGAATTTACTCCGAAAACTTCGTCTTTTGTATACAAATCATCAATTAACGCTTCTTCACCGGTTTTTCTGTTCTTGATATGAACCTTCAATTGGAACATCTCATCAGAAATTTTGTTAACCTTGAAGAACGGAATGACATCGTATTTGCCTAAATACAACTCATCAAACCATTGTGCAAAGTTTTCAGCATAATCATTACCCTTCATCAAAGATTTTTGTTCTAAATCTTTAATCAAGTATGTACCTGATTTGATATCTTTAAATTTGTAAGCTTTAATACCCAAGAATTTGTAAATTACGTAATTTAAGTAATCATAAATAAAGTCACTTACAAAATTTTTAGGCATTTCACCTTGGATAAACAGATCTTCAGGTAGATTTTCTTCAAATTGGTTGATAATTCTTGCCAACTGTTTGTTTGCAATTATTGGTTCATAAACAATTCTAAACATTTGCCCACGACGTTTTACGGTTGGAATAAAATATAACTTTTCAATTAATTTTAAAACAAATTGAGTTAATTTATTCAAATAAATGAAGGTATATGAAATATCATCGAAATCAACAATTTCACCAAAACCGCCAAAATAATCTAAAACCAAATCTTTTGGCAAAGCATAACCGACTTTTGTACCTATTACGCTTGATGAACAACGGAATAGAGAACCTTTTGATTTTAAATAATATTGGAAATTGTTTGTTGGAGTAACAAAAAAAGATTGTTTTCCATTGTTATTTACCATATAAAAATCTGTATTTCTTACAGGTGAATTTGGACTTAAAAATACGCCTTCAAATTCATCTTCAACAATTTGATAAATCAAACTCAAAGTATAACGAAAATCCTTATTTTTAAATCCGTTTGGGTTTTCGCTCAAATTGAAAAATAATTCGTCAACATTATTCTTTTTAAATGATAAATCTATATCCAATCCTTTAGTCTTCTCCGTCATAATTTTCCTTTACTATTTAATCAAAGAATCACAATCCATTTCTGCAGGTTTTTCAATACCCATTAATTGTAAAACAGTTGGTGCAACGTTACATAGTGCGCCATCTTCTTTCAATTCAATGTTTTTGTCTGCATTAATAATTACAAATGGAACTTCATTTGTAGTATGTGCAGTGTGAGGTTTACCGGTCTTTTCATCCATCATCATTTCAGCATTACCATGGTCTGCAGTAAGAACCATGATTACACCGTTTTCTTTGCATTTTTCTGCAATTTTACCAACACATTCATCGACTGTTTGGCAAGCTTTAACAGCTGCTTCTAAAACACCGGTATGACCAACCATATCAGGATTTGCAAAGTTTACTAAAATAAATCCGTAGTTTTTATCATCGATGGCATCTAATACATTTTGGCAAACTTCAGGAGCGCTCATTTCAGGTTGCATGTCGTATGTTGCAACTTTTGGAGAAGCAACCAATTTACGTGTCTCATGTGCATTTGGTTCTTCAATACCACCATTAAAGAAGAACGTTACGTGAGCATATTTTTCAGTTTCTGCAGTTCTAAATTGGTTAACACCATTAGCTTCTAATACATCACCTAAAATATTTACCATTCTTGTTTTTTCAAATGCTACTGGGAATGTAAAAGTTTCATCGTATTGAGTGAATGTTACGTAGCAAATATTTTTTCTAACAACTTTTCTTTTAAAACCATCAAAGTTTGTGAAATTAATCGCTTTTGAAATTTCTCTGGCTCTGTCAGGTCTGTAATTAAAGAAAATAATTGCATCATTGTCGTGAATTCTTGATTCTTCACCACCACATACGATTGGTTCAACAAATTCATCAGTAACTTTGTTATCATAAGATGCTTTTACACCGGCAATTGCATTTTCAGCTTTGTTACCTTCACCTAAAAGTAGGCAGTTATAACCTTTTTCAACACGTTCCCAACGATTATCTCTATCCATAATCCAGTATCTGCCTACTACTGAAGCAATTTGAGGAAGATTATACTTTTTCAATTCATCTTCAACAATTTGTAAGAATGTACAAGCACTTGCAGGAGGAGTATCACGACCATCTAAGAATGCATGTACGTAAACTTTTTTCAAACCGTTATCAGCAGCTAATTTAATTAAAGCTAACAAGTGATCTAAAGATGAGTGAACACCACCTGTTGAAACTAAACCATATAAGTGTAAGGCTGAATCGTTCTTTTTAACGTGTTCAATAGCTTGTAAGAATTTTTCATTCTTGAAGAAGCTACCATTTTTTATGCTCAAATTGATTTTTGACAAATCTTGGTGAACAACTCTACCTGCACCTAAGTTCAAGTGACCTACTTCACTGTTACCCATTTGACCTTCAGGTAAACCGACATATTGTCCATCTGCGTGAATTTTAGTGAACTTTTCAGTTTCTTCTAAATGTTTAACATTTTTTGCATTAGCAAGAACAGTTGCATCGTACTTTTCAGCACCAACTTCAATTCCCCAACCGTCCATAATACATAATAAAACACGATTTGTCATATTCTTATCCCCTTTTGATTGTTTATTTTTAGCCAATTAATTCTATCAAAAACACAGGGGCAATTCAACTCAAAAACGAAAAAGAAATTGTAAATATTTTGTTAACATTAAGCAATTTTTTCAGAAACAATGTTTTAATATAAATATAGAAAGGATATTAAAATTGGATATTTCAGCATTAAACAATAATCCATTTGCAACAAAGATTCAAGGTGTTAAAGGCGTAAGTCAATTCCAACCGGTAAGTGCGGTTAAAAGAGCTGGTGCTGACGGTGGTAATCCATTTTCAAATGATATGGCTTATGTTGGCTTAGGCATTAAAGATGGCGCTGTTCAAACAAGTGCAGCTCAAATGGGTAAAAAAGCAATGCCAATGCGTCAAATCGGTATTGCATAATAAAAATTTAATAATATTCATTAAAAAGGTTGAACTTTATGTTCAACCTTTTTTGTTATATCTAGTCACCCGCATTATCAACGTCAAGTTTCGGATCTTTGTTTATAGAAACCGTTAACATTTCATGTGCTGATTGATAATCACCTTGTGCTACCTTAACACGAGCATATCTCAAATAACATTTAACAAGATAAGATACACCAACGGCATCAAGAACGTCACCACCTTGTTCTTTACACATTTCTAAAACTTTTTCATAGTACAATGTGGCATTATCATAATCTTTCAATTCCAAATAAATATTTGCCAAACGGTAGTAATACTCAATTTCTTTTCCGTTTAATTCAATTGCAGTTTTATAATCGTCAATGGCTTCTTTTGCAATACCTAATTTTACTTTTGATAAACCACGCATACCGTAATAAGTATCTTCTTTCGAGCCTAATTCAATTGCTTTTGTGTACTCTTCAATTGCTTCTTCGTAACGACCTAAATCATACTTAATAGATGCCACGTTACTGTAATAGTAGTCTGAATTTGGATTCAACTCTACTGATTTTTCGTATGCAGCTAATGCACCTTCTTTATCACCTTTAGCATCTTTAGACATACCTAAATTGCAATAATAATCCGCTCTTGGAGATAATTCGATAGCTCTATTTAAATGCACAATTGAATCTTCGTATTCACCTAATTTAAATTCAGCAAGACCTACAATACCATAATAATCAGCTTTTTCATCAATTTCTAACAACTCTTGTATTGTTTTTACAATTTCCGGATAATTTTTAAGTGCTAAATCTTGCACAACCTTTGCCAAGTAATAAAGTATTTTCTCGTCTTTTTCTTTTGCATCCATTAGTTTAAAATCCTTATTATATTTCTATGCCATAAATTATAACATACAACATAAATAAAAAAAAGAGTCCATCTTTCGATAGACTCTTTTTGGTATGTTATACTGTTTAAAAATTATTATTCAGTAATTTTGTCAACAACACCAGCACCAACTGTTCTGCCACCTTCACGGATAGCGAATCTCATACCTTCTTCGATAGCTACTGGAGCAATCAATTCAACGTTCATTACAACGTTATCACCAGGCATTACCATTTCGCCATCAAATTGAATAGAACCTGTTACGTCAGTTGTTCTGATGTAGAATTGAGGTCTGTAACCAGGGAAGAATGGAGTGTGACGTCCGCCTTCATCTTTAGTTAAAACGTAAACGTTAGCTGTAAATTTTGTGTGTGGGTGAATTGTACCAGGTTTAGCTAATACTTGACCACGTTGAATTTCAGTTTTATCAATACCTCTTAATAAAGCACCGATGTTATCACCAGCTTGACCTTGGTCAAGTTGTTTTCTGAACATTTCAACACCTGTTACTGTTGTTTTCTTAGTTTCGCCTAAACCAACTAATTCAACTTCATCACCAACTTTAACAATACCACGTTCTACTCTACCTGTTGCTACTGTACCACGACCTGTGATAGAGAATACGTCTTCAACTGGCATCAAGAATGGTTTGTCTAAGTCACGTTCTGGTTCTGGGAAGTAAGAATCTAATGCATCCATCAATTCCCAAATTTTATCAACCCATTTATCTTCACCACGTTTGATTGAAGGGTTAGCTTGAACAGCTTCTAAAGCTTTTAAAGCTGAACCGTGGATGAATGGAATATTGTCACCATCGAATTCGTATGAAGAAAGAAGTTCTCTAACTTCCATTTCAACTAATTCTAGTAATTCTGGATCGTCAACCATATCACATTTATTTAAGAATACTACTAAGTTTGGAACACCAACTTGTCTTGCAAGTAGGATGTGTTCACGAGTTTGAGGCATTGCACCATCTGTTGCAGCAACTACAAGAATTGCACCATCCATTTGAGCAGCACCTGTAATCATGTTTTTAACGTAGTCGGCGTGGCCTGGGCAGTCAACGTGAGCATAGTGTCTTGTTGCTGTTTCGTATTCTACGTGAGCAGTAGAGATTGTAATACCTCTTGCTTTTTCTTCTGGAGCAGCATCAATTTCATCGAATTTCTTTAATTCAGCTTGACCTGCTGCTGCTAATGTAGCTGTGATTGCTGCTGTTAAAGTTGTTTTACCGTGGTCTACGTGACCAATAGTACCAACGTTAACGTGCGGTTTGGTTCTTTCGTACTTTTCGCGTGCCATTTTAGTGGTCTCCTTTTTTACTTATTTTACTAAACTAACTTATTATAAATACTAAGCTGTATCTTAATTCTATTATATCAAAATCAATTGTCAACCTATTACGAAGCATGCTCTTTTAATTTAGTTACATTTTTTGATTTTAAAACAATTTTTCATTAAAAAACAGCTCTAAAGGAGCTGTTTTAAAAAAGGCGACACCCAGATTCGAACTGGGGGATAAAAGCTTTGCAGGCTTCTGCCTTACCACTTGGCCATGTCGCCATAACTTTTTTTTTAATTCTATTTTAACCAAAGCTAATTGTCAAGTACACATCAAAATATTAGCTAGTTTGGCTAATTTACAATGATACATCTAAAAAATCAGCATGGTAAAATACTTATGTTAATATTAATAAAAACCTACATAGTAAATAAAAGCAATGATTTCGATAATTACAACAAGCTACAATTATGGTGAATATATTTCTGAAACCATCAAATCTATCCAAGCTCAATCTTACTCTGATTGGGAACTTATTATTGTTGATGATTCATCAGAAGACAATTCAGTTGAAATAATAAAATCCTTCTGCAAAGACAAACGTATAAAATTAATTTGTCATGACAAAAACAAAGGTCTTACACAATCGGTAAAAACCGGATTAAAATACGCAAAAGGAGAATGGATTGCCTTTTTAGAAAGTGATGATTTATGGCGAGAAAACACACTTGAAGAAAGAGTTAGAGCAATAAAAAACAATCCTCAGGTTGGAATTATATTTAATGATGTTGAAGAATTTGGAGATGATAATACCATTTTAGCAGTTAAAAATAATTTAGACAAAAATAGAGTCAAAATTTCAAAGCTAAATTTTCCTAAAAATATTTTTTATGACTTGAACATAGAAAATTTTCTTTTAACATTTTCAGCGGTAATGATAAAAAAAGAAATTCTGGATGATTGTCCATTAGATACACCTATTGATACACTTTTAGACTGGTGGATATTTATCCACATCTCATTTAATAATGAGGCTTTTTATATAAACAAAAAACTTACAAAATGGCGACAACATAAAAACAGTTATCTTTTTAGAAGAAAAAAACCTAACTTTCAAAGTGTTAACCTTGAAGCATATTTAGATGTTTGGAGAACACAAAAACTCGGATTAAAATTTTTACCTTTCTATTTAAAAACAATCCTTTTAAGCGCAATAAAACGATTTAAGTTCTACTACGTTATTACCATCAGAACAATTAAAAAGCTAGTCGGTATAAAACCTAAAAACTCACCTCTTTTTGGTGATTAATCAATAAACAATGGAAACCAAACCAGTATTTTTCGAACAATTGCAGCTCTTTTTGAAGTTCCTTTTGGAATAACATCCATAACAAACTCTTTTAAAACTCTTGGTGCTCTGTGTCTTATAGGTTTTACACGAGAAGTATATTTCAAATTCTTTTTGATTAAATCCAACTGTTCCGGAGTAAACAACTGTTTCCAGCCTTCGATTGTTGTGTGCAAATAATTTTGCAGACGTAATACCGAACATTTAACAAAAGGAAACGACGTTGTTTCGTATAATTTACGCCATTTAAAAATTGTAGGATTATTTGATTTATAAAATTCCTTTATTGCAAAATCTGACTTAAATCCAACATTTTCCAGAGTTTTTGTCAAACCTATTTCATATTTCAAAATTATATCATTTTTGTTTTCTTGATATTCAACTGAGTTAATAAATTCTTCAAAAGCTTGTGAATTGAAAACATTTGGTCTTAAAACAAAAAAGTATGATTGAACATGAGGACAGTAAATGTCTTTTACTTTGTCATTTTTTAATTTTTTAAATCCAATTCTATTTTTAGTTAATCCCCAAAAATCACAATCGTTAACAGACATTGAATTAAAAATCTTTTCTAATGGTTTAAACGGTCCATAACAACTGTCATTTGCAAAAATTAACTCTTCGCAATCTTTCAATAAATTATTGTTTTTTGCAAAAATAAAACCTCTTTTATAAGAACCAAAATCATATTCTTTATGTTTTTGAGCTATTTTGTAACAATCTAATTTGTCTAATTCTTCTTTTGATAAATCACAACAAGAAACAAAAATTACGTTTTTTGCAATTTTTTGGAGTTCTTTCACATAAAAAACTACATAGTCATCAATTATATTTTTTTTGTCATAATGTGCAAATATTGCAACTCTATTCATAATCTTTGTTTCTCTCTTTTACAATAAAATGTTAATTATGATAGTATATTTTTTTTAATTAATTCACATCAAGCAAATAGCTGATTAAATTTTATTCAAAATTTTTGTAAAAATCATCTTTTATTTATGATAGAATCAAAAAAGAGGATTTGATATGGCAAAAACAATTATAGTAACAGGCGGTGCAGGATTTATTGGTTCCTACCTATGTGAAAAATTAATTGAACAAGGTAATTACGTTACTTGTATTGATAACTTTTTTACCGGTTCAAAGAAAAATATTGAACATCTAATCGGCAACAAACATTTTGAATTAATTAGACATGACATTATTGAGCCAATTCGCTTAGAAGCAGATGAAATCTACAATTTAGCTTGTCCTGCAAGCCCTATTCATTATCAATTTAATGCCATAAAAACAATAAAAACAAGCGTTTTAGGAGTTACTAATATGCTTGGAATTGCAAAACGTACAAAAGCTAAAATTCTTCAAGCATCTACCAGTGAAGTTTATGGTGATCCATTGATGCACCCTCAAAAAGAAGAATATTGGGGAAATGTTAACCCAATAGGCATACGAAGTTGTTATGATGAAGGAAAGCGAGTTGCAGAAACTCTAATGATGGATTACCACCGTCAACACAATGTTGATATAAAAATAATAAGAATTTTCAACACTTATGGGCCAAGAATGGCTGAAAATGACGGAAGAGTCATATCTAATTTTGTTATTCAAGCCTTAAAAAATGAAGACATAACTATATATGGCGACGGTTCTCAAACACGTTCATTCTGCTATGTTGATGACTTAGTACGTGGAATGATAGCATTAATGAACAAAAACGATTTTTGCGGACCTGTTAATGTTGGTAATGACGGTGAATTTACGATAAAAGAACTTGCTGAAAAAATTATAAAACTTACAGATTCAAATTCTAAAATAATTTACAAACCTCTGCCTTCAGACGATCCAATAAAACGACGTCCTGACCTGACATTAGCAAGAAAAGAATTAAATTATGAACCTAGAATTCAACTTGAAGAAGGTTTGGAAAAAACCATTGATTATTTTAAGGGTATACTGCAATGAAACTTGAATTACTTGCACCAGCACAAAATAAAGAATGTGCTATCGATGCTATAAATTACGGGGCAGATGCAATTTATATCGGAGCTAAAGCTTTTGGAGCAAGAGCTTCTGCAGGCAATAGCTTAAAAGATATTCAAGATATTGTTGAATATGCACACAAATTTTATGTTCGCGTTTATTGCACAATAAACACAATCCTTGATGACAATGAAATATTAGAGGCTCAAAAGTTAATTGAAGCTCTTTATAAAATAAATGTTGATGGAATAATAGTCCAAGATATGGGAATTTTTGAGTTGGCAACAGAAGGAAAACTTCCACCTATTCAACTTTATGCAAGCACTCAATGTAATAATCGTACATTAGAAAGAGTGCAGTTCTTTGACAAACTTGGAATCAAACGAGTTATTCTTGCAAGGGAGCTTTCATTACAAGAAATTGAAAACATTTGCAAAAATACCAATTGTGAAATTGAAACATTTATACACGGCGCATTATGTGTAAGCTACAGTGGACAATGTTATTTGAGTTACTCAATCGGAGGACGTTCTGCCAATAGAGGTGAATGTGCACAACCTTGCAGAAAAAAGTATACACTTGTCGATGACAAAGGTAACATATTAGCAAAAGATAAACATTTATTGAGTTTAAAGGATTTTAATGCATCCGAACATATTGAAAAGCTTGCTAATATTGGAGTTTCATCTTTTAAAATTGAAGGACGTTTGAAAAATGAAAACTATATAAAAAATGTAGTTGCATATTATCGTCAAAAGCTTGATAAAATTGGAGAAAAAACATCTTCAGGTAGAGTCTTTTTAGATTTTAAACCTAATGTTGCAAAATCTTTCAATAGAGGTTTCACTGATTATTTTTTAAACGGTCGTCAAAAAATCTTCAACTTTGAAACTCCAAAATCTATTGGCGAAAGAATCGGCAAAATAGAACATGTTGGAAAGAATTATTTTGTAATAAAAAATAATAACATACATGCCCAAGATGGACTTTATTTTGATGGCACAGGTTGTTTAGTTAACAAAGTAGAGGGTAATAAAATTTATCCAAACAAGATGGTTGGTATTAAAGAAGGATTGATTGTTTACAGAAATTCTGACGTTGAATTTGAAAAACTTTTAAAAAATTCAAAAACAAAACGCAAAATTGCAGTAAAAATCAATATTTTAGAAAACAAAATTGAAGCTATTGACGAAGATAATAACAAAGTTATTCTACCTATTCAATCAGAAGAACTTGCTAACAACCAAGAAAAAATGCAAGAATCCTTTGTTAAACAATTCAAAAAAACAGGGGATAGCGATTTTTTCTGCGAAAAAATCGCTATAAACACAAATAATCTTCCATTTTTACCGGTTTCGCAAGTTAACAACTTAAGACGAAATTTGTTTGAAAAATTAATGGAAGAACGATTAAAAAATTACAAAAGAACCGAACAAAAGCCCCTAAAATATACTAATTTTTCAGAAACTAAAATGGATTTTAGAGCCAATGTTCACAATAATTTTGCCAAAAAGTTTTATGAAAATTGTAATTGTAAAATTATTGAAAATTCTCTTGAAAGCGGTCTTTCAATTAAAGACAAGCCTCTTATGACAACAAAACATTGTCTAAAATATGCGTTCAATTTATGTAAAAAACCTATAAATTTATACCTTATTGATGAAAAAAATCAACGTTACAAACTAAAATTTGATTGCAAAAACTGTCAAATGCAAATCTTTAAAGAATTGAGCTAGGTTTTTTCAATAATTTTTCGAAAATTAAAACTCTATATTTTGGATATTTATAAGCATACACTTCAACTTTCCAATCTTTATCAGAGTTGTATTTTTTATCATAAGGTTCTGATGCACTTATTGAAATTGGAGGAGTCGTTTCTCCGGCTTTGAACACCCTTGTTTCATCATATAGCTGTTGAGTCGATGTTTGAAATATTTTATCTCCGTCTTTAAATACAGCTTTGACATACAAGTTTCCAATATCCAAGCTTGAATTATTTTGCAATCTGAACTGAAGGTTAAGAATATGTTCTTGTGCCGCAATATCAGTGTTTACATCAAGTTTCATAACGTCAAAAAAGATATCCTTTTCATATAACAAATTATTCTTGACAAATTTTTGATATTGCAATGCTTTTTTTCTAAAAAGTTCAGCTTCTGTTGGTTTTCCGTTTTCGTCTTCCTGTGTAGCCAATCTATTCATTAAATCAAAATACAAATCATAATTCATAATTTCTGGATTTTCCTTATTCACGAATGACAACAATTTATAAGCTTTTTCTATGTCATTATCAGAATAAAGCAAACCTAATTTGTAATTTAATGAAATATTCTTCGGATCTAATTCATAAGCTTTTTCTAAGGCCATAATAGCTTCGTCAATTTTACCAACTTCTACGTATCCGTCACCAAGGGCAATACAAGAATTTACATATGCATCTTGAGCCTCTTTCAACATTTTTTTATTTGTAATTTGGTAATATGACATTGATTTTTCATATTTCATTATTGATAAAGCAAAATAACCTTGATTATAATAAGCTTCACCCAATTTGTAATAGATATCACCTTTAAAATTTATAAGACGTTTGTTTGGACGTTCACCAATTTTGTCCATTATGTCTTGAGCATCTTGCAAACGGTTAATTTTTATATAAAGTTTTGCCAATTGATAACTTGGAGAATAATCATATGCAACGGCCTTTTCCACAGAATTTTTAAATTCTCTTTCTGCATTAACATAATCTCTTTTGTAACTATACAAAATTCCCAAGCGCATATTTGTCGCATAGTTTTTAGGATAAATTTTTGCCAATTCCGTATTTTGGTCAATCAAAACATCTACCAAATAAGATTCAAATGCTGCATCTACGTTATATCTACTTTTTACATTATCATTAAAGATATTATGAATCATATAAAAAATATTGAAGATACCAAACATCACAACAATGAATAATGTTGTAAAAAACGTTTTTAAATAATCCCATTTGTCAGACTCTTGCAATGGAATATTCTTTTTCTGTTTTGACGTATTTTTTTTAGTATTACTCATCTGCCTCTCTTATTGAAATAGAAGTAATGCCATTAATTTTTTCCACATCTTTGTATAATGATTGTATAGGATTGTTACATTTTACGTTCATAAATGCAACTATTTTAGCTGAATTTCCGTCATCTGAGTCAACATATTTTATCTCATTTATGTATGGAAATTCATTAATAATATAGTTTTGAATTTCATTAACGTCACATTTTGCGCACCTTAGTGACAATCTTAAACGCTTGTTTACACGTTTAACTTTTGAAATAAAGTGTCTTTCAAATTCTTTAACTCCAATTAAAACCAAAAGGCTCAAACATGTAGTTATAATTGCCATTATATATTGATTAGCACCGCAAGCCATACCTATACCTGCAGCCAACCACAAAGTTGCAGCCGTTGTAATTCCGTGAACAGATGAACCATTTCTCATTACAGCACCTGCACCAATAAAACCAATACCGGTAACTATTTGTGCCGCAATACGTGCAGTATCTCTAACACCTGTTGCTTGATCAATTATTACGTTATCTCCAATTGCAAATGTAGGGAAACCGTGAATTGAAAGAAGAGTAAAAACACAAGAGCCTAAACACACAAAAATATGCGTTCTTAAACCAGCATTCTTATTTGTTAATTCTCTTTCAAGCCCCAATGCAAAACCTAAAACAATTGCAATTGATAAACTTATTAAATAATCTATATTCATTACCACCTATCTCATTCTACTCTTTGGATCTAGTACATCTCTTATTGTATCACCTATTAAATTAAAAGATAGTACCGCAACAAAAATTAAAAAACCTGGGGTTAATAACCACGGTCTATAAAGAATATTAATATATTCTTGAGCCTCTTTTAACATATTACCCCAACTTGCATCAGGTTGTTGAATACCTAAACCTAAAAAGCTTAAACCACTTTCTGATAGGATATAAGAAGGAACAGATAATGTCATTGCAACAATTACGTAACTCGTAGTTTGAGGCAAAATTTCTCTGATAATAATTCTTAAGTTTGATGCACCTACCATTTTTGCAGATTGCACAAATTCTTGATTTTTAATAGATAAAACCATACCTCTTACAACTCTGGCAAATCCAGCCCAACCTATCAAAGCAAGAATTACGACAATCAAAATTAAACGCTGAGTACTTGTCATATTTGACGGCAATATTGCCGCTAAAATAATCAGCAAATAAAAACTAGGAATAGACATTACTGCTTCTGCAAATCTCATCATTATTGTATCGATAATTCCACCAAAATAACCTGAAATTCCGCCATATAACAAACCTATCGGAAATAAAACCAGCAATGCTAAAAATCCAATAGTCATTGAAATTCTTCCGCCAAAAAGCAAACGAGAGAAAACATCTCGACCATTAATATCGCCACCTAATAGATATAATCTTCCGTCAGAATCTACAGTTACAAGGTGCCTATTCATTGAAATTACTCCAAGGAAATCGTATTCTTCACCTCTTGCAAAAAATTTCAGATAATATTTTTTACTTCTATCTAATTTAAAAACTGTTTGCATCAATTCTTCATCATATTCTCGTTTATAATTGTATGTATATGGGCGAGAAAATTTACCATTTTCATCTATCGTAAAAATTGGTGACGGTGGTACATATGATAATTGTCTGTCCGTATAATCTTTTGTGTATGGAGCAATTATATCCGCAAAAAACAAGCAGAAATAAATAAATACCAATACAAAAAAGGCTATTCTTGCAAACTTATCTTTATAAATTCCTTTAATTATATCTTTAAACATGCCTGCCCCCTTAAGCCTTTGCCCTAATACGAGGGTCAGTTAATATTAACAGAATATCTGCAATCAAATTACCTACAACAAGCATTATTGCACCAATCATCAAAGACGCCATTACCAAGTTTATATCAGATTTCATAACAGCTTCTAAAATCAATCTGCCTAATCCTGGATATTGAAATACATACTCTGTTAAAGCAGCACCGGATAAAAGACCTGAAAATTCAAAACCTAACAATGTAATCATAGGATTTACCGCATTTCTTAATGCATGTTTAAAAATAACCTTAAATTCACTCAAGCCTTTTGCTCTAGCAAATTTTACATAATCACTATCTAAAACATCTAACAAATTTGCTCTCATTTGACGTTGTAAACCAGCCAAAGATATTGTAAATAGTACTAAAACAGGCAAACATAAATGATGAGCTATGTCCAAAACTTGATGTAATAAATTCATATCATCAAAATTGTATGAAGTTAAGCCTCCAACTGGAAACCATCCTGATTTTACAGCAAAAATGAGTAATAAAATTGCAAAGAAAAATGATGGTATCGCCATACCTATACTCGTTATAAAGGTTAAAAACTTGTCAAATGGAGTTTTCCAATTTACAGCTGCTAAAATTCCCAATGGTACTCCAACAGTCCAAGTTAAAAATATTACAACCACTGTCAAAAGTAACGTATTTGGAATTCTTTCCATTAATTTTACAGAAACCTTTTCACCTGTAGTTGTTACCCCTAAATCACCTTTAACAAATGATTTAGCCCATAACAAATATTGTACGGGAAGAGGTTTATTTAATCCTAATCGTTCTCTCTCTGCTTTTAATGTAGCTTGAGAGATAGATGGGTTAAGTTTCAATTCTGCCAACGGATCTACCGGACTCAATCTAATAATGAAAAAACTTATCATTGATACTAAAATCAACAATGGAATTGTCTGCAATATTCGTTTTAGTATATAAAATAATATTTGCATTAATTTTTATCCTCATAAATTTCTTCAATATTATATGTTACACCTGCTAATGGCGATGGAAAAACGTTTTTAAACTTTTTTCTTATTGCCACAATTCTAACCGGAGAATACAAATAAATTATAGGCTTTTCGTCATAAATTATTTGTTGATACTCATCGTATAAAAGTTTTCTTTTATTAAAATTAGTTTCCAATGCAGCTTTATCAAAAATTTCATCCAGTCTTTTTTCAAAAGCTAGCCTATCATCTGAAGTTTCGTTACCTGTTCTTTGGTTAAATAAATGTAATGGACCATTTGAATACCAAACGTTTTTGCCATCGTGAGGTTCTAATGGTGAACCTGTCAAGCCCATTATTATCATGTCCCAATCAAGAGTTGTTGTCATTTTATTTACAAGAGAATTAAACTCAATTGGTTTATAATTTACTCGCATACCTAAATCTTCAAGGTCTTGTTTTATCATAACACCAATTGCTTCTCTTTCTGTGTTACCTGCATTTGTCAACAAATCAAACTCTACACGATTATTAAATTTATCATACAGTTTGTCATTTTTACCTAAATGAAAACCACTAGCTTTTAATAAAGCTTTTGACTTGCTCAAATCTCTATCATGACCTTTTATGTTTTTATTTAAGAAAATAGAATTCAAACTTTCTGCAGTAAACAGTGGTTTTGCAAGACCATTTGCAATATTTTGAACCATACTTTTTCTATCAATAGCATAATCAATTGCTGTTCTAAAGTTTTTATCATTAAACCAGAACTGCTTTTCAGGTTGAACATAATAATTTGTATCCAGACTTTTTCTTTTGTTCAAGTTTATAACCAAGAACATTGTACCTGTATCTGGACCTATATTATAAATTTTATAATCTGATTTTGCTTCTTTTGATTTATAAGGTGCTACATTTGAACCTCTCAAACTGATTACATCAATTTCCTTTGCTTCAAATTTCAAAATTTCATTATTCAAATCACCAACTATCAAATAGACTACTCTATCTAAATACGGTAGCTTTTTATTCTCTTTATTTATCATGTAATAATCAGGATTACGCTCAAAAACAACTCTTTGAGCAGCTTTATATTCTTTTAATTTGTATGGTCCACTAACTACAAAATCACTTGGTTTCGTATTTGTTGAATAAAAACTGTCAAAAACTTTTTGTCCTTGTTTTACAACCGGCGCAAAAATATGTTTCGGAGCAATTTGAGTAGATAAAATTCTTAAAAATGGAGAAAATGGTTTTGATATAACAAATTTTACTGTATAATCATCTACTTTATAGACTTTTGGTAGCTTACCATCAATCATTACCATATCTCGGATTGAAGGATTTCCTAATCCGGCTAATATTATATCGTTCCACGTAAACACAACATCATCTGCCGTAATTGGATAACCGTCTGACCATATAGCTCCATGTCTTAATTTTACTATATAAGTCATCCCGTCTTTTATTTCGTAAGATTTTGCAAGTTTTGGTATAACTCTTCCGTCTTTAGGTTCTGTGGTAAACAAACCATCAAACATCAACCCCGCCATTGATGAAGATGTAGCATCTTTTGAGGCAAAAGGATTAAATGTTTTTGGACCTTCTCCAATTGAAGAACTTATTAATTCTCCACCGTATTTACCAACTGGAGCTTGAGATTGTAAGTAATCTTTACCCATTAAAACAACGTTTACCGGGTTTTTTGGATAGTTTACAATTCCATCATCTTTTATTACATCATGTTTATAAACATCTTCTGTCGGAATATCTTGTCTAATAAACAATTTTAGACATAGCAATAAAACTAATATTAATGATATTAAACATAAAATTCTTCTCATTATATTAATAAACTAACATAAAAGTAATATTTTTTTATAGCCCATTCTATGGATTTTCATATTTTACATATGCATAAGCATTAAAATTCATAGAACCATACATTAATTTTAAGGTATCATTACTTACCGGCTCTATTTTAACAAAATTAATTTCGTTAGAATCAAAATCATCTTCTGTTTCTATTGCCTGAATTTTACCTATTACGTTATAAGCCTGACAAAAATTAATTACAACTTTTCCGTTATTTCTTGTGCCAACAACTTTATAATGTCCTACAGGAATTTCTCCTGATTGAGTAACTACGGGCACTGTAAGATTAAGAAGTGGATATTGTTCTTGGAAATTACTCAAAAAATCCATTTCTCCATTACCACTTTTCATTAATGGATTACCGGCTTTTTTTTGAGCCTTTATTTTTTTAGCATTTTTACGTTTTTCTAATTCGTTTACAACTTGCTCATATTCTTTATTTGTAATCATTTTTTGCCCATCCCAAGCATTCTCGGCACCGGATATATCACTCCAAGATGCAGAAGTACCTGACACCTCTTCAGCAAAGGCTAGAGATGGTATTATGATAAATGTAAATAATAGACATAATATTTTGTTTCGCATACACTATTACTATAATAATATTTGGTTAAAAGTAAAGCATTCTTAAAAAAAGATACTCTAAAAATAGTATAAAATTTTATTGAAAACATAGTATAAATATATATAAGGTTATTTAAATTAGGTAGAAAAGGTTTTTATGTCAACAAATTTATTAGTATTTTTAATAGCATTAATCTCTGCTTTAGCATTGATTTATATGATATATGCTATCCTTTTAGAGTCATCAGGTCCAAAGAAAAAGGAACTTCAAATTACACCAAAGGGAATTGTTGACCATGCAAAAATTTTGTATAAACAAAAAAAATATAAACTTGTTGAAAAACTTGCTAAGAAATATTTGGAAATAAAACCTGAACATTGCGAATTAAGACTTATTTTGGCAAAAGCTTTATATAACGAAGACAGTATCTATGATGCAGTAAAAGAAGCCTTGACTATCCTAAACAAAGAAGAAAATAACAGTGATGCCAGATTACTTTTAGCAATGTGCTACAAAAAAGTAAATCAACCTACAAAAGCGATTTCAGAACTTCAAGAAATTTTAAAAACTGATCCTGACAATATGTCCGCTGCACAAGAATTGAGTAATTTGTACGTAGAAACAAACCAAAAACCTTCTGCAATTAAATCACTAAAACATCTTGAAACTTTAACAGACAACAACGGAGAACTTTTACAAATTAAAACAACTCTTGCTGATTTGTACATTGATATGGAGAATTATCCGGAAGCGTTTGACGAATTAAACGAAATTTTAGAAATTTATCCGGAAGATACTAATACAAACAAAAAACTTATTGAGTTGTACATAAAAGTTCAAAATTACGAAAGTGCAATTGAAACTTGTGAATCATTACTTTCTATGAATGAAAACAATAGTTTAAGTCTATGGATTTTAAACAACCTTGTAAACTTATACTATCTAAATAAAGATATCGACAAAACAATGGAGTATGCTAAAAAACTTTTAGAACATCCATTTTCAGATAAACTTAAAACCAGAACTTATATAGCTAAAATTTTAATTTCTAGCGGCAAAGAGCAAGAAGGTCTGGAAATGCTTAATGAATTATCAGAAAGAAACACTGAAAATATTGAAATTAAGCGATTATTGATTGACACATACTTAAAGAAAAATAACTTTATTGCCGCAATTGACCTTTACAAACAAATTGTTGATTTAGCTAATCCATTAGAAGTTAAGTCTGTTCATACTGAAATGAGTAATGTTTTTGTAAAATGGGCAAAATATCAATTTGATAAACGTGAATTGAACGAATGCTTTAAAACATTTACTCTTGCTATTCAATATGACAACGCAAACCCTGAAATTTATTACGAATTAGGTGAAGTAAACTACGAAATCAAGAACTTTAATGAAGCAATTATCCAATTAAAAAAAGCATTAAGTATTAATGGTAACGATCCAAAATATTATATGTCAATTGCAGATTGCTATGAAGCTATTGGTAATACATTTGAACAAAAAGATTCACTACTTGCAGCAATAAATGTTGATGACAGAAATACAAAAGCATACTTTAAACTTGCAATGTTGTATGATGCACAACATGATAAAGCTAGTGAAATTCACACATTAGAAAAGATTTTAGAATTAGAACCTCAACATTTGGATGCAAAATATCAACTTGCATTAATTCTTGAAAGCCAAGGAAACAAAGACAAGGCTCTCGAATTATACAGGGAAATCGAAAGCCTTGATTATAATTTTAAAAATGTTCAAAAGAACATTGAAATGTTAACCTCTAACAATAATGACTAATTATAGAGGATAAATTTCAGGAGCTTTTATGTGTTCCAAAATAGAACCGCCAATTGCTTCATTAGGATCAAATGGAGCATCTTTTGGAGGAACCATAATATTTTGAACTAACATTTTAATTAATGGACCAAAAGCATCTGGAACTAAAATTCTTCTATAAACACCAGATAACAATGATTGTACGTTTGGAGAACGGTCTTCGTTAAATTTTGAGAATGTACCATAGTACATTTTGTCCATACCTTTTGTACCATTTGCAATCATTCTATCAGCAATGTATAAACCTTCACAAATTTCATCTTCTGTTTTTGCCTCTTGCAACATTTTTGTTACAGCTGGAATAGCTCTTTCTTTTGCATTTACAAATAAGTCGACTTTTTCATTATCGAATTCGCAATAAGGTTTTTCTTTTGTAGCCATTCTTGGCTTTTTAAATTCTTTGTCTTTTGGTAATTCAAAAGGTTTATCCTCTCCAACAGGAATTGATTTTACAAATTCATCTTTTGTAGGTTGATTTAAGCCTTCTGAAATTTTTGCAACTGGAGCAACAGGCGTTTTTTGTACTTCTTCATTTGCTCTAAACAATACTCTTGTAATTGGATTTGTGATTGCTTGTAATCTCATTTTTCTTTCCTTTTCCTTTATATTTTTTTACTATTATTTTTTCTTGAATCCTTAAAAGCTTCTCTTGTATATTCCAAAATTGCCCCTCCGATTTCTTCATTAGGATCAAAATTTGCCTTTGGAGGTTCTTTGATATTTTGCATTAACATGTTAACCAATGGTGCAAATGCATCGGGATTAAGAGTTTTTCTATAAACACCCGCTAAGAATGTTTGAACATTAGCAGAACGAGAATTGTTAAATCTTGAAAAACCTTGATAATAAAGATTGCTAATACCTTTAACCTTTGCTTCTGCCATTTGGTCTGCAATAAATAAACCCTCTACAATTTCATCTTCTGTTTTTGCGTTAACTAACATTTCAGTTAATTTGGGAATAGCTTTTTCTCTATTTTTAACAAAAACATCAACTTTATCATTATCAAATATACAATAAGGTCTTCCTTTAATAGGCATTTGAGCTTTTTTATATCCCATTGAGTCTATTAAATATAATTTTGCTAAATTACTGGTTATTTTATCTACTTGCATTAAGTTTATTTATCCTTATTTTCTTTTTCTATTTGTTCTTTTTTATGATCGTCATACGATTGTATTGTTTTTGTTATTCTGTTATATAAATCATTGATGAAAGTTTTAACCTCAAATGCTCGTTTATCCTCTTCAATCTTTTTATCCTCATCTTCCGTCCTTGAGGTTTCTTCAACCTGAAATAACATTTTAAATTTTTTCTTAAAGTTTGCAAGAGTATCTGAAATTTTCTTTTCTACTGAATTTTTCATCTCTCCAAACATCGCATTTAACTTATCTTGAATATCAACAAACTTTTGTTTCAAATTATCCATTGCCTTCATAATGTTTACCGGAAGATTTTTTGACAAATTGGCAAGTGGCGTAGCAATCTTATTTATTACAAAATTAACCGGTTTTGCTACTATTGAAGGGGCATTTTTTGAAACAATAGCAGCTAAATTTGCCAATTTTTGAGAAATATTCATCATTTGACTCTCAAATTTTGCAATTTGCATAAGTCTATTTTCATTAGCTTGAATATTCCTTTGTTTGGCTAACTTTTGTGCTCGCATCATTGCACCAATTGCAGCACACTCATTCCAACTCATTTCCCCAGGCTTTGCAGTATGGTCAGCACGCTTTTGAGATGCCCCTCCCATTCCTCCGGAACAAATCGGACAAGCACTCGGTGGTAACCCATGAGGGCATAAACCTCCGCCTACTTTACTATTATTTTGTACAGCAGTTACTGCCACGTTTACTTACATTCCTCAATTTATACACATAACATTAGGTTGCTTGAACTTATCTTTTTCGGGGATTGTGGGTAATTATTATTTTAATAGTCATCAATAATTAAGCCTGCACTTTGATTCGAAGTTCGGCGATAAGTTAAGATGAAAGACCTTCCAATCTTTCTGGAGCATTCCGGCTTTTACGGCTGCGGCACAGCTGAAGATATTCACTTCATTTCCTCTGAATCCATGCTATGATAAACATTTTTTATCGTCAATTCATGTATTAAGATTTTTTAAATTTACTCTTTTTATATGGTTTCAAAACACCTAATAATATTATAAAATAGTACTATGGAAAAGTTATATTCAAAGGTACCGCCTACAAAATTAAGAAATAAGGAAGAAAAATTTAGTCCTGCAAATACTGATTCAAAATTTTGGATTTTTATTGCTGATTTATTCTTCAAAGGAATGCTTGAAAATAGATTTTTTGCTTTAAGATACAAAGGCGCAGATAAAGTTTTTCACAGAGATACCTCTGTACCAACAATTCTTTTTGCACCACATTCCAACTGGTGGGACGGCATTGTAGGATACAACATCTGCACAAGAATTTTTGACAAGAAAATTCGTATTATGGTTGAAGAATTAAATCGTTTTCCTCTTTTAAGACGTGCAGGTGCTTTTTCTGTTAACAAAAAATCACCTCAAGCTTCAATGGCAGCCTTGAAATTTTCCGTTGAAACAATAGGGGATTTGAATAACTTTTTGTATATATTCCCTCAAGGAATTATTATGCCACCAAACTACAGACCTATTAATTTTCAAACAGGTTTGACTTATATTGCACAAAATGCAGTAAAAAAATATGGCAAGGTTAATTTGGTTCCTGTTGCTGTAAATTATATGTTTTTACGTGCTGACAGGCCTGAAGTTTTAGTAGAATTTAAAGATCCTATTGTTTTGGAAGATGCAAAAGTTGACAGAAAAGAATACACCCACTTTTTAGAAGCTGAAATGACAAAAGCTTGCGATAATCAATTCAAAGAAATTGCTGAAGGCAAGTTGGATGCTTATGAAACTTTATTCCAACAACCTTTAAAATGGTATAGAAAAATAGAACAAAGACTTAAAAAGATTGAAATTAAAGGTTCTGGAGTTTAGACGGAATCATTTTAAATTTTATAAAAAAGTAATGCGGTTTGAGTAAACTCAAACTGCATTACTAATTAATTATCTTTTCGGATTAACCGATTGTTTCATCATCAACTGAGAACTCTGGAGCACCAAACATACCTTCGATTTCTTCTAAGATTGCAGAAGGTTTTCTAGCTTGATTTCTTTGAGCTGCACGTCTTTGAGCTTCTTTATCTTTTTCTTCATTAGCATGAGTTAAGTGGTAGAATCCAGTACCTGCTGGAATTAGACGACCGATGATAACGTTTTCCTTCAAACCTCTCAATAAGTCTTTTTTACCGTCAACTGCTGCTTCTGTAAGAATTCTTGTTGTTTCTTGGAATGAAGCTGCTGAAATGAATGATTCAGTATTTAATGAAGCTTTTGTGATACCTAACAACATGTATTCACAAGTTGCTACTTGACCACCATTAGCTTGAACTGCATCATTTTCTTTTTCAAACAATTGAACTTCAACCAATTCTCCAGGTAATAAGTTTGTATCACCTGCATCAACAATTTTAACTTTCTTAGTCATTTGACGAACAATAATTTCAACGTGTTTATCTGCAATTTCTACACCTTGAGAACGGTATACGCGTTGTACTTCGTCTACTAAATATTGTTGAGCTACTTCCGGACCACATAATCTCATAACGTCATGAGGATTTAATGAACCGGTTGTTAAAGGTTGACCTTTCTTAATTTTATTACCGCTTGTACCAATTGGTTTCAAGTCAATTGGATATTTGATTTCAGTTTTGTCACCTTCTTCAGATTCCAAATACAATTTTGGTAAACCACCTGCTTCATCTTCTTCGATGATTAATGTACCATCGTATTCAGCTAGAATAGCACAATCTTTTGGTTTTCTACCTTCAAGTAATTCTTCTACTTTTGGAAGACCTTGAACGATATCACCTGTTTTTTGTCTTTCGTATACCAATGTAACAAGCATATCACCACGTAGTACCAAAGAGCCTTGAGCTACTTGAAGCATTGTACCTGGGCTAATTAAGTATGGACGACCAGTTCTGATTACAATTTCTGATTTTGTAGCGCTTACTACTTGACCTGAAACCGGAGCTCTATCGGCTTCATCTTCTGTTAACAAGTCATCTTGTTTAATGAATTGACCGGCTTTTACAACTGCTTTAGCTTTTACTTTAACTTTTTCTTCATAGTTATCGCAAACTAATAACAATCTTCTAGCATCTTCACTTTCATTTTTAATTGAAGCAACACCATCGTTTAAAGCTAATACACAAGTTTTAGCAACCGGTGTTTTTGGAGCGATAGTTTCACCATTCTTAACCAATAATTCAGTTTGTAATGAATCATTTAATTTAGAATTACCTTCAAGTTCACGACGTACAATCAATTTGTCAAGAACAACAATTTTTAATTCACCCTTTTCATCAAGTTCTACCATACCTTTTAAGTGAGATAAGTAGCCTTGCATTTGAAGAACTAAACTTGTTCTAACTAAAGTTGCACCGTCTAAGTTTCTAACTCTAGCACCGTCTTTATATTGTAATTGAGTTACAGGAACGATATCAATTAATTCATCTGTTGAATCGAATTTAACTGAAACATCTTTTGGTTCAATTTTAATAACTTGAACAGGTCTTACTAAGATTTGGATTGGTTGATTTGCAATGTTATCTTCTTCGATATTCATTGTAGTATCAATTTCTTCATCTAAGTCTTCAATACCCAAGTCATCCATTTCAGAATCCATAATTGTTACGATTGAAGTTTCTTTAGCTTTAATACCATCTGCAATCAATGTACCTTTCTTGATAACTTCGCCTTCTTCAACTTTCAATTCTGAAACATTTGCTAATTGGTGAATTTCACCAGGTCTGATTGTTACTTCGTGAATAACATCATTGTATTCTTTAATTTCAACAATACCATCTAAGTGACAATATACATCTTTTACAATTTCAGTACCTGCTGTAACGTGAGTACCTGATTCAACCATTTTTAAAGTTGATTCTTTGTTCAATTGGTGAACTTCTTCTGGGATGAATACAACGTCACCTGCTTTTGTAATGATTTGGTTTTCATCAACTTCAACATCGACGTATTTAATTTCACCTGAAGAAGCAACTGAACAATCATCACTGATTAATTCAGCGATAATCATACCGTTTTCAACTGTTGTATCAACCGGAGATTTAACGATATATTTTTCACCAGTTTTATTAACTGTCCAAATTTGTTCTTTCTTTGTTTGTTCAAATGAAGCGTTAGAAGGAGCAATTGAAGCGATTACAATTGTTAATTCTTTACCTGAAACAATTTTCTTAATTTTTTTACCTTCAAATTTAACTTCTTCAATAACTAGGTCTTCACCAACTCTAACTTCACCACCGTGTTCGCAGATAGTTGAAGTTTCAGCAAGTTTTTCGCCTTCTTTAATAGCTTGACCGTCTTTAACTTGAACTTTTGAGCCACCTGGCAAGTTATAAACATCACCACCAAGAACCCAAACAACACCGCTTTTGTTAGCTGTTCTAGAAACGTTACCTTGTCTATCTTTCTTTTCATCTGCTGTAAAGTCTTGGTAAACAACTTCGCCTGATAAATCAGAAGTGATATCCTTTGTAGCTTTTTCTGTTAAACGAGAACCATCCCCTTGTGATACTGGTTCGTAAATAGCAATGTTACCACCTTTAGCAATTTTATCGCCTTTTTGAACCATAATTCTTGCACCTGTTGGAATATGATATTTTTTAGAAGATTTAGCACCTTTTACTTCAATATCAAATTCTAACATAGATTTTTGAACTACATCACCGTGACGAGTTCTTTCTTCTTGTGTTTTACCTTTCAAGTCTGTTACAACTTCACCAGCTTCATCTGCTGTAACATATTTCATAGCACCAGAACCTTTGAATACACCACCTGTGTGGAATGTTCTCATTGTTAACTGAGTACCGGGTTCACCGATTGATTGAGCGGCAATAATACCGATTGATTCACCAACATCAACTAATTTTTGAGTTGTCATTGCCCAACCATAACATTTTTGG